>WNGO01000137.1_pt1 | contig 103774 bp, 91 predicted proteins | sample 5400511 | NCBI WGS metagenome assembly WNGO01 (sample SAMN13153380, study PRJNA577476) | soil metagenome | isolation source: 20 cm soil or saprolite under Garry oak tree replicate 2 | place: USA:California | collected 2016-06-15 | reverse complement strand
CACTTGATGTAGTCGGTATTCCGGGGTCAAACGTTTTTATTGCACCATCGCTCGCCAGGGACGCTTGACACGAAGGAGGCTGGTTGCGGGAAGTTCGAGTGCTCCTGGCAGATGATTACGAGCCGTGGCGTCATTGTGTGTCTTCGCTGCTTCTGAAGTCTCCCGGACTGCGGATTATCAGCGAGGTGTCGGATGGTTTGGAAGCTGTCGAGAAAGCGCAGGAACTAAAACCGGACTTGGTCCTGCTGGATATAAGCCTGCCAACGCTTAATGGGGTAGAAGCTGCGATCCGAATACGCGAAGCTGCTCCGATGACGAAGATAATTTTCATCAGTGCGTACCAGGATTCCCATGCGGTGCAGACGGTTTTAACTAACGGGGCAGACGGGTATGTTCTCAAGTGGGACGTAACGAGGGAGCTCTTGCCAGCCATTGAAGCGGCTCTGTGGGGAGGCAAGTTTGTGACGTCACATCTGACCGAGCTGAAACCGGCTCCAGTTGCCTCAAAAGCAGAGAAGCGACGGAGCGCTTGACTTGCCCAATAACCCTTAAAAACAGCGTTTCTGCTGAGAACCGCGGTCGATTGAATCGATGACGAATTAGCATTGAATCTCCCTGAAATACCCGTCCCGCCATCACCCTGAGGTCAAGGATCCGCCTGAACTGACGTAACTTTTCTTCCGCTCGAGCCCCGTTCACAATCAGGTCATGGGACGAGGTTCAGCGACTCGATTTCGAGAATCATGGTTCAACCGATCAGGGTTCCAAAGACCGGGCGCGACGATCGCCAGAATCTCGGCCTTGCCTCTTCTCGTGGTCGTCTTCACAGGCTGGATCCCGAACGAGCAGCTTGAGCTGGGCTCGAAAAACCCTTGGCCCTGGGGGCCGGTTATGGGAATCTGCTTAATCGTCGTAGGTCTGTTAGGGTTACTCTTTCCACGGGAACCACTTTCGGAACCTAAATCCACTGCGCAGTACTAGGCCCGACAACCACCTTAGCCTGACTTTCTATCGATTCAAGCCGTTCGTGACACCATCTAATGCAAAGCGTCGGAACGCTTTTTAAGCATGGCCGCCGACACTGGATCGTCACTTTCGAGGCAAGAAGACAACTCCTTTATTTTGTTTCGATGGTCCGGCAGCAGCTTTTCGCTCTCGCTCTGGATGTCAACAACCGTCCGAGGCTGCCCATTGCCGGACCCGGGAAACAATAAATACAAAATTCCCTCAGACTGCCCCCCGCGGCGGGCGTCGGAGTGGATTCCCAAAGCGTCGGCCAAAGCGATAGAGCCTTCACCCAAGGTTCCAATATCCGCATAGATGGCGAAGGACGATTTACCGTTGTGGAGGTTCATGACGACGGCGAAATCACCCAACCGCGCCCCTCCGCGGTTCGCGACATCTTGTGGCAAGGCTATGTAAGCAATCTTCGATGCGTCCACATATCCAGTTGGATCCGTGAACTTCTTAGTTTCGTCTGTGAGAGAGGTGCATGAGATGAAGTAACCGGGGAAAGGATCACCCTCTCGCTGAATCAACGGATTGCCGTCCCGACCAGTAACGATGCCGTTCCAATGAGCTGGCTCACCGGCGTTTGCCAATTCATCAAGCCCGGTGTCATCGGGATTGTAAGCATTCGGGGCTCCGTCGGCATCGATCGTCATGCCCGAGACGAAGAAGAAGGCATTGCTGTCCGACAACTGCCAAACCGGCACTTCATGAAAGTGCCGCCCGTCTCGATCCCGCGCCACAACTTCCAGCAGCAGTGATCTCGTGTTTGCGCAATTGTTCGCCTGTACCTCGAGTAAGCCGTTTGCGCGGGCGTTCTCGGCCGCTTCCGCAAAGTTTCCGGTCAACACCGAGCTCCATCCAACGTTATAGATCGACTGCAGATGAAGGAACGGAACCTCTCTTGAGATTTCAACTCTTTGGGCGAATGCCGACGCGCACAGCAACCCGCAGAGTACCGCCTGAATGACTTGTTTCCTCATCCAAATCTTTTCTCCACTAATTGCAAGTCCCTCTCGAATAGCCTTGATTCCATATCGTAAAATCCAGAGTCCGCGACCGTAGGTGTCGTCCAACTCCAAGTGGATAAGCAAGCGGTATTCATAGTGCCAGCGGTTGACAGTGCTATTGTGTAATCATCAGCTCGGAGACGCAGAAAGTTGACTAAGAGACTAATCACTGCGTTTGTTTGTACGGCAATGGTGCACCTCATCGCACTATTGCCTGTTCTCCGCGCCCAGCAGCAACCAGAGCCAAAACCGCTACGTTTTGACGTCACTGCATATATGGGGTACCGCACTAGCATGAGTTTTCCGGTTGAGCCCCATGTCACCGGCACAACCCCTCGGGTCGTACTGGATGCGAGCCCGAGCTATGGAGTCTCGTTCGGAGTGCGGCCCCGTGAGGAGGATTTAATCGAAGTACGCTGGGCAAGGCAAGATTCTTATGTCCACGCGGAGGACATCACGCCCCAACCGGACCGTCAACGTATAATCCTTGATCAATTTCATGGAGACTTTAGCCACGAGCCTTTCGTGGAAGAGTGGCCCTCATGGGCTAAGCCGTTCGTGCTGGCCAGCGTCGGAGCTACCCATGTTTCCGGTACAAACTTCAACTTCTCGCGTTTCTCGTTTGGAATCGGCGGCGGAATCAGGCTCTATGCCAGTCGCCATTTCGGTTTCAAGATCCAAGCGGAGTGGCTGCCGGTCTTTGCGGACCCCCAAGTGGCCTTCATCTGCGGTGGAGGCTGCATTGTTCATGTCGGGGGCACTGCAGCTTCCCAGGGGGAAGTCTTCGCGGGCCCGATTCTGCGATTCTGATTTGATTTTCAATGGACCCTTGACGGGCCGATCGAGGAAGCGCGGAACTTGACTAGGCACACCGACGAAGCCGTATCATGTTAATAAGAAAATAGGTCTGCCGGGTCTTGCCGGAGGTGCTTATGATCTCGCCTCGCAGGTTGCTCGTGCGAAAGAACCGCACCCGGAAACAACTCCAAGGCTTTGATCCGAAAGTCTTCTTGTCTACTGTTGCAGTTGGGAGGATTCTTCTGCACTATCGCTCGAAACAGGCTATCTTTTCGCAAGGAGATAGTGCCGACGCAGTGTTCTTTATTCAGGAGGGAAGAGTGAAGCTGAGTGTGCTCTCCAAGCAAGGCAAGGAGGCCACGATCGCGTTGCTCGGCAAGGACGATTTTTTGGGCGAGGGATGCATCGCCTCAGATCAACCGCTCCGACTGGCAACCGCTACTGCCGTTACGGACTGCTCGATCTTGAAGATAGAAAAAGCCAAGATGCTGCGCACGCTCCACGAGGAAAACGCATTCTCCGACATGTTTGTTGGGTACGTGGTCGAACGTCACAATCGCACACAAGCAGACTTGGTCGATCAACTGTTCAATTCGAGCGAAAAGCGGTTGGCACGGGCACTCTTAATGCTCTCCCGCGTCGGGAAAAGGGACAAGTCTGAAACCGTGATTCCAAGAGTGAGCCAAGGCACCCTAGCGGAAATGGTCGGCACAACCCGCTCACGAGTGAATTTCTTCATGAACAAATTCAGAAAGCTTGGATTCATCGACTACAACGGTGGTTTGGAGGTAAATAGCTCGCTTCTCAGCGTTGTCCTGCACGATTAGCCCAGGCCAGCCCAGGGACCACATTCGTCGTTCTCGTCTGAAGGAGGCTCGTCACCGACAAAACCCCTAGGGTGTTCAATTTTGAATAGTCGCAGCAGGGCAATCTCCCGTAAAGTTAACCGACAAAACAATCGCGACGCTGGGAGGTTCCAGCCCATGCGTTCGGTGGAGAGCCGGCAGTCCCGTAATTCCATCGGGGGTCGCCATGTACTGTAAAAGGTGCCATTCCGACAAGCAGAGCGTTTTCAACGGCGAAGTTGCTATCCATTTTTCCGGACACGAAGGTCTGGATAAATCCCTGGTCTTTGTTTTTCCGAAGCTCGCCGTCTGTTTTCATTGCGGCTTCACGGAGTTCACAATTCCCACACGGGAGTTGCAGGTTCTTGAGCGCGGTTCTCCCGTTGTCGGTGCAGCAGTTCTTTCCCAGAGGGTATCCCAACCGTCGGAAACCAAAAAATGGTCACCTTCACCGGGAGTAAACGGCTGACGTTGCACAGATTCGTTGGAAGATCTGGCAGTCCAGTGCTCTGTTAAGGCCGCGAAGTGGATATCCGCGAAGAAATATCTGTGTCGCACCTCGTGGCGATCTCATCCAAAAGTTGTTTCGAGGCGAATCGCCAGCTGACTCTCACTTAGCGCCGCTGACTATTGGTGGATGTCCGGGCTGTCGCCGAGCCACTCCTTCATTCTAACCGTTGGACGACGTGTGGTGTCTTCGTTACTTAACCGAATAGCCCTTGGAGTCTATGCAGGCTGAAAATGCCCGCCGAAAAGTATCCAATGTCTGCTGTTGTTGGGCCTGTCCCTGTTGCTGGGCTTGCTGTTCCGCCTGCTTGTTAGCTTTCTTTTGTTGGCGACGGCCCCGGACCGCACCCGCCGTAGCTCCGATCGCGGCCCCTTCTCCCGTATCACCAGCGATCGCTCCAATGGCTGCTCCGCCAGCAGCTCCACCCGCTGCGCCCTTCACCGCCCCTCCCTTCTTTTTGTCGGCCTCCTTAGGGGCAGGCGGAGGAGCGGCCGGATCAATCCCAGTCTGCTGCTGCGCGGACGCGTAACAAGCACCCTCATCTGTAGTTTGCTGTTCGGGCGTTTGGTTTTTCTGCGGGTAAACAAAGAGTCCGACCTTCGCAGCAGGGGAGCCCGCTGAAGGTGCTGGTGATTGAGTCGCAGCCGGGGGCGTATTCTGGGCAGTGGCCACATACCCGCCAGTAATCCCTGCACATAAACAAACTGAGATTGCATATCGCCTCATAGATCCCTCCACACGTAGACTGATCATTGTGCCGAAGTGATTTTCGGCGACGGCGGCACCTGGTGAGAACTGGAAGAAGTGTCAGCTCGTCTTTGGGGCGGTAGAGTCGGCACTCCGGGACAGTTCCTTCTAGAATGCGTCCCGAAGTGAATACAGAAGATAGCCAGATGCCAGAATAACGACGATTCCGGCAACTAACAACCGCAGGCTTGTTCCATACATCGTTAGCAGGTGTTTGGAGTCCTCCAGCATCACCAACTCATTGCAGCCTTCCTTGGGCTGCATGCTGCCCTGTGCCAGGTACTCGCGGTAGTCGGTCGGTGAGTCCAGATAATAGATTTCTGCCCAGATGCGACAGTCCTGAATGTGAACAGCGTTGTTCTCAACTCCACGATCAAGATCTGCCATGATGGTTTCACTCGCGTATCGGGTTTTCGATTTTAGATTCGTATACCGCCAGCTCCCGACATGCAACTCGCAAACCTAACAGACAACCCTTTTCGACAGGCGCCATTCTCGAGATCCCGCCGTTAGGAGAGAGCCCCAATTCTCCTCAGTTTTTACCGGGAAAGACAACGCAGAGACTGGGTACTGGCACTGTTACAAGTAACAGTTACGACCAGTACGTCTCTTGCCTACACTTTGGGCGAACGTAAAGGGATCCGTCCAATCAGTCCGTCGGATGGATCGCGGTAGGCTCACACGCAGGAAATGCAAGGGCAGTATGACGAAACACCTCCGCAGAATTGAAGCTGTGCTGTTAATCGTCGGCTTGTTGCTGACTTCTATTTTTGTGGCAGCGTACATCCACCGAGCAACCATGTCTCGTAGAGCCCTGACGCAGTTCCGTGAACTCAAGCGCGAACGAACAGTCGATAAACCGGCTCTATCACTGGCTGGGCGACAATTCACCTTTGATTTCAGTCTCTGGTCCCCTAAGCGGGTAGCGGAATACGAGCAGAGTCTTACCGAGAAATTCGACTCGCCGCTCGGCATTTTGCACGTTGCTAAAGTCCACTTGGAGGTACCGGTACTCGACGGAGTAGACGATCTGAGCCTGAACCGCGGGGTCGGGTATATTCCGGGCACAAGCCGTCCCGGTGAACCGGGGAACGTCGGTATTGCAGGCCACAGAGATGGCTTCTTCCGCGTCCTGAAAGATGTCGGCCCCGGAGACATGATTGAATTGGAGACCCTCGACCGCATTGACATCTATCGAGTCAGCCAGATCGTCATAGTCGATAAGGACGACCCTTCGGTGTTGAAGCCAACTTCAGGTCCCACCCTGACGTTGGTCACTTGCTATCCGTTCTATTTCATCGGGAGTGCGCCGAAGCGCTACATTGTCCTGGCTTCACGAGTCGCTTCGGGTCATCCCGCAGCGGCCGACCAAACGCAGAGCACAAAATCAGCTCGTTTCGAACCAGTAATAGAAGACGCGAATCCACAGTCGCAAAAGTCAACCAAGGAGAAAACACAATGAACTCAAAAATTGAAAGCGCACGAGTGTGGCTTGTGCTTGCAGTGGGGGCGATGTTTCTGACCTTCACGGTGGGCCTGAGCGCGCAAGTGCAGACACAAACCAATACAACGAAGGGTGCCCATACTCAAGAGGTCACTGTCGAGCGTGGCGAAGTCGTCTACGTTACGGGCAATGACCTGGTCGTGAAGATGGAAGATGGGACGATCCGCCATGTCGCCAACGTCCCAGAGAGCGTCCGGGTCACGGTCGATGGCCAACAGCTTGGAATCCACGATCTGAAGCCAGGGATGAAGCTCCAGCGCACTATCACAGTGACAAAGACCCCAACCGTAGTGACCACGGTAAAAACCGTCACGGGAAAGGTGTGGCAGGTGCAGCCGCCAAGCCACGTGATCCTGACTCTGGAGGATGGCACCAACGAGCAGTTCAAGATCCCCAACAACCAGAAGTTCAACATTGATGGTCAGATGAAGGACGCGTGGGGACTGAAGAAGGGCATGAAGATCTCGGCCACGAAAGTTGTCGAGGAGCCTGTGGACGTGTACGATCGCCACACGAAACTAGCAGGCACAATGCCCCCGCCGCCACCTCCGCCGCCACCCGTCGATGTACCTATCCTCGTTGCTGAAAATACACCACCTCCGGCCCCGGCTGCTGCTCCAGCAGAATTACCGAAGACTGGAAGCATCTTGCCGCTGATCGGGCTGCTTGGTGGTCTTTCCCTTCTGTCTTCGCTTGGGCTTAAGGTAATTCGCAGCACCTTTTAGTTGCTGCCGGGGTTCGGGGAGGCAATGTCGTTTCTGCCATCTCGAACCCATTTCTTTTTTTTCACTAAGGTTCTTTCTGGCGGGTACGTTGAATTCGCGATATTCCTTTATTCAGTGCTCTCATGAAATACGCGCCGGGTCAGGACGGCGATCGACTCCTGGAGCTGAGGAACAAAAAGTCAGAATTTTCGAGTCGACATTAAAGCCGGACTGAATGGTGGGGGGAAGTATTGATTTCGTCACGCCGCAATCAGATGAGTCCGTATGGCGTATTGAACCAGTTCGGCATTCGTTCTGATGTTCAGTACTTCCATAATCCGGTACTTGTGAAATGCTACTGTGCGCGTCGTAACGTTGAGCACAGAGGCAACCTCTTTCATACATTTCCCTTCTGCCAACAGTTGCAGCACTTCGCGTTGCCTCTCCGTGAGACGATCTGCCTCGTCGACGAGCTTCTTGTCCTGCCGCAGGAGAAAGTCCACGGTTTCTTTCGCGATTACGGGCGAGAGGTAGGACTTCCCCTTCAGTACTTCCCGAACGGCAACCGTCAATTCCGAAGCTGCGCAAGTCTTTAACAGGTATCCCGAAGCGCCGCGACGAAAAGCCTCAGCTGCCAAATCCGCGTCGTGGTTCATGGTCAGGAATATCAGTTTCACTGAGGGCAGCAATTCCTTCGCCTGCTGACCTGCATCAAGACCATTAAGCAGAGGCATCGAAACGTCGACAATGATAAGCTGCGGCCGCAACTCTGCTACCGCCCGTACCAGTGCGCGCCCGTCGCCCACCGTTGCCACGATTTCATAATCAGATTCGAGGAGCTTCCGGCATGCTTCGGCGACGAGAGTGTGATCATCAGCAATGAGGATTCGGGGAAGGTTCCTTCGAGGGTTTGAGATCATGTTAAAACTCCAGTTCTAAGGCGTCTTTCTCGGATCGAAATGGCTGCCCAGCTGTGCGGATTGCTAGCAGCCTGAATGAGAACGGCCAGCATACTTCCCGTTTTGACACTTGCCAACTAGCAGTTTTGCTAGTGGAGAACCCCCAGTTGATTAGAGAAATTCACCGTTCTGGGTCTCGCATCCGGAGCCACGCACGTAAGAACAAACAGTTCGAACTTTGTTCACTTGCGACGAGTATGTGGGTAGGAAACTCTTCCAAGGCTAACCACGGATGCGTTCTCATGCACCTGGTGATAGCCAGCAGCTAGCTTCGCGCCACAGTTTAGCGCCTTGCCGAGCCCAGGAGAATCGCCGTCGACAGTTCCAAACACAATTCGATGTTGTTCATCACAACGCTCTACTCGTATCCATACCGAAGGGGGCTGCTTTGCTGTGTCTGAGGAGAGTCGGACCAATAGAAGATCCCCAGGACGATACGTCGACACGCCAGTCCCACAAAACGGCTGTTTGACCGGATCTGAGGGGATCTGACGTGTTTTTTCTCTTACGCGGCCAGCCAATATGCCCTCCAATCTCAGTGTCCACGGACCGACTCGAGCTAACAACTGTAACTTCTATCAGTTCGCTCGTGGTCAATGTCGCCCTATGTTGTCTAGAATCTGCCCGCTTGGCAGGGGGGTGAACAAAATGAAGAAGACATCACGCGTTGGACGACCGATGCAGAAACCAATATGCCGTCTGCGTCAACGCGTAAAGAAAACTATAGCTAGATTGTTCGCGAAGAGACGAACGAGAGCAGGAGATTTCTTTCGGTATTCTGACTGCGAGCAGGAAGGTACGGATCTGTCTGCGTGTAACTAGGCTGCGATTACCTTCTGCGTCCCCCGCCCATGCCGCGGCCCATCGAACCACTGAAGTTCTGGGTGCGCATCTGGCCTGAAGTGCGCGCTTGTTGCTGACGGTTCAGATCAGCCTGAGGCCTGTTTGTTGACTCCCATCCACTACCCGTATTCTGGGACCAGTTGCCGCTCTGGCGGTTATACCGGTACACGCTCCCATCTTTTCCAGCATAGACGTTGTTGCCACCTACTGCGACTCCAGAGCCAGTGTTAGTGTTGTAGGCGAACCCTCCACGTCCAGCCGCGCCTTCTCCGCTGTAAATATTTCCGGCGTATCCTGCGCCGGCACCGGCCACAATCCCCGTTTTCGGATCATAGGCGGCAGCACCACGCCCAGCGACCGTATTCCCAGTATAGATATTCGTATTACTTCCTCGACCAGCGACTCCCACTGTGCCGCGCTGCGTGTTTTGAAATGCCGTTCTGCTTGCGGCTCCGTAGTTTCCGGTGTAGGGATTAGCCCATGCGGCTTGTGTGTTGGCGTAGGCCGTGTTTCCCCAGCGTCCGTACACATTGGTACTGGCATATCCACCCCAGCCATACCCCCAGGCCGGCCCCCAACAACAAGACCCGTAGTAACCCCAGGGTCCCCACCAGGGGTAGTAATAATAAGGATATCCATAACCGTAGCTGTAACCCACGCCGATCGTGAGACTCCAGCCCGTTCCCGAACTCCAAGTGGAAGCAACACCCACTCCGTACGTATAGGGTGCTCCATACCAGTAGGATCCGATGTAGGGCGGATAGTAGAAGCCTGTCCCATAGACAACCGTCATGGTTGTGGAAGAAACGACGCTCCCGTAGTAGCCCGGAGTGTAGCCCACGTAAACCACCTCCGGCGTAGAACGGTACACCTTTACATACGTGACGAAATGCAATGGTGCATCGGTTGGTATGGAGTAAATTGATTCGGGAACGGATGTTGCGACCTCCCACGGTCCAAGCGGGGCTGTTGCTCGAAACCACACCGCGTTTTCGAGTGAGTAGTAATTCTTCTCATCAACCCTGATGACTGGAGTCGCGGTATTCACAGCATATTGCAACTCTGTACCGGTAATGCTCTTGAACTGAGGATCTCCGTCGTATTTGACATCCAGTTGAGCTTCCACGCGGGTGATTGTGGCGGTTTGGGGTATGGAGTTCGCGATCAGGGCTTCTTTGGCCGGCGCTGTGCCTGGTATGGATGCCAGAACGCCCGCTTTGGGACTGCTTTCAGGTATGTTGGAGAAGCCGGCCGGCAAGCTTTTACCATCTACAAACACCCATGGTCCGTTCGCTAAGGATTCCGACTTGAACCAGCGTCCCGATACAAGGACGTAAAACTCTGAATTCGCGGGATCGCGAAAGACGTTAGCGCTCGTGTTCTTAACATATTCAAAACTTGCTTGTGGCAACAGCTCAAATTGAGGTGCACCTTCGGTGGTCAATAGTTCTGCCGGTGCCATCCTGACGTAAATCGCCGGAAGCTTTCCTTCTTTGTTCGCCTGCTTCAGCGAAGGCGGCGTGGTTCCTTCCGGCGCTCGAGCCTTCTGTCGCTCCTGAATGCCCTTCGTGATTTCCTTCATGTCTGCCGGTATCTTGGATGCGAACGACCAAGTAGCTTCTAAACTTGCCGCCTCCATCCATCCGTCGAGTACATTCAGGAAGTATTTGCTGCCCTCGTTGTCCAGGAGAATGGTTGACTTGGTGTTCAGAACCAACTGTAGGCGGGTTCCTCCCACGTCGCGGAACTTGGGCGGGCCATCGATCAGGACAAGTACTGCAGGTTTTGTCGAGAAGATGAGCTCAGGAGGATCATTGTTAACTGGAAGACCCCTGATAGGAGAGTCCACCGATTGGTTGGCAATCAACGCAGCTTGTAATCGATCAAGCGCAACGACTCTGGTCTTTCCGGGAAGCTTGGCCTGAAGTAGCGATCTAAACTCATTCTCTCGCTCCTTCATGGTAGGAAACTGCAGCCTGGTGATCTGGAAATCATCTAGAGTGACTTGACGGTTCACCTTGTCGACCTCAGTCTTTGCGGTAAACCAGACCACACCGTACTTTGTTGCTTTGTCTTTATCTTTGCCCTTTACGACAGAGAGCGCCGCATAAGCGCGAATCTCATCATCTTTCCAGCTCTCGAGCTGCGGTTGGTACATGAAGATCTTTTCATCGCCGCGATCAAGTTCACGCGGCCAAGGAGCGTCGGGCGCCTTCTTTTCATTCTGAATAGCCCTGCTCGGCGCTGACTTTGCATCCTGCATTCCGCGAGTGTATGAGGGAGCATCGGGTAGAGAATCCTGCGGCGGCAGCGCGGACGCGGGACAATACACGGCCAGGATAATTATCGAAATTGAGGTAAGCCGAAAGTCGGTTCGCATCCCGAGCGACTCAGTCAACATCCACGATCGTAGAAGGCATACGCCGTCTCCAGTACTGGCAGAGATTACAGCTGGCAACAGTCGGATTTGTGCGGTGGCTTCGGTTCTACCAGTGGCCACAACACTACGACCTCAATCATCACCACGCCATCCTTTCGATTGGCGAACATTGGGCGGCCCAAAAGCAGCAATAGGCAATCAAGATCGCTGCTTTGGGAAAGGTGGCAATTGAGAATGTCGCCCCATTCGTTGTCGTGTACCGATCTGGGCCTGATGCGAACAAATCGCACAGTCACTAAGTTGCCGTTTGACTAGCAATGGAAAGCCTGCCCGGAAGAAGCCTACGGTGTCGGATTGCCGCATTCAATCCGAATTCATTGGACCAGGCTGGACGCTCTCACTGGCACAAATGCCAGTTTCCGATCCAGCGTCGGTCTGAGAATTTTTCTTGCAGAGGCTCGCATGAAATCGAATTCCTATATTCATAGCATTAGAACTGTGTGCGCAATCTTGGTCGCGATCTTCTTTCTTGTCACTTGGGCACAAGGTCAGTCCCAGGACCAGGACCTGCAGCAGATGAAAGCCAAGCTCCAGCAATTAGAGCAGGAGATGCAAGAACTCAAGGCACAGATAAACAACGTCCAACAGGCCCCCGCACCCGCCGCTCCCAAGACCACCGTCATCGTTAGGGCGACTGAAGAGGCGCAGGAGACACCCGCGGCACCGAGGGAGGAGAAAAAGAGCAGTATCGATCTCTACGGTCACGTCATGATGGATTCCGGCTATGAATTCGGGCAGAGCGATCCGAATTGGTTCGATGTGATGCGGCCGACCAAACTGGCATCGTTCAAGGGCCAATTTGCGCCAGACGGGAAGGCTTACTTCAGCGTCCGTCAGACGCGGTTTGGAGTGAAGACCTCGACTCCAACAAGCCTGGGTAATCTCAACACCATCTTCGAATTCGAACTGTTCGGAACCGGAGTCGACCAGGGACAGACAACGTTCCGCTTGCGTCATGCCTACGGTGAGTTAGGGCATTTTGGCGCCGGCCAAACTTGGAGCCCGTTCATGGACATTGATGTGTTCCCCAACTCTGTCGAGTATTGGGGACCAAACGGAATGGTCTTCTTCCGAAATGTGCAGGCCCGATGGGCTCCGATCCAGAATGACCGCTTGCGCCTCATCTTCGCCGCGGAGCGGCCGGGTGCCAGCGCCGACGGTGGCATCTATGCCGACCGCGTAGAGTTGCAGGGAGTCAAACCCAAGTTCGACATGCCTGATTTTTCCTGGCAAGTCCGTGTGATGCGCCCTTGGGGACACGTGCAAGTCGCCGGAATATTTCGAAAGATTTCATGGGTTAATACCGCTCCTAACCCACCGGTCGATCTCGGCGGCGATGCTCTCGGATGGGGCATCAATGTGACTTCGAATATCAACTTTACCAAGAAGGATGTCGGACGTTTTGCAGTGGTCTACGGTGATGGCGTTGAGAACTACATGAACGATGCCCCGATCGATGTTGGCGTGAAGAACAATCTGTCCAATCCGAACAAGCCGATCGTAGGTGTCCCCCTGCCGGTCTTGGGCGTCGTTACATTCCTCGACCACAACTGGAATAGCCACTTCAGCAGTTCGATTGGATATTCGCTCGTGAACATCTCGAACTCTAACGCCGAGACTGCGAGCGATTATCACCAGGGTCATTACGCACTCACAAATCTTCTCTACCACCCGGTCCCGAGCGTGATGGTAGGTGGAGAATTCATCTACGGCAGGCGCGTCAATTTTAGTGACGGATTCAACGTGAATGATTCTCGCCTTCAGTTCTCGTTCAAATACGACTGGAAGAAGGGATTCACATTCTGAAATGCCCGGCATTTGCCGGTAAGGCGCGATTCCTGCTGCTGGTAAGCACTCGCATTCAGCTCTTAACCTGCCCTAAACACTCTACTCCTGACACAAATGACAGTTCTCACCAGCCACGCGGTATTCGACACTCCCCCACGTGAAGGTCACGGGCATGAGCCTGCCTTTATTTCTGAAGGCGGGAGGGCAGACAACCAATCCGGACTGAAAGACATAGCAGTCCTGGAAAAGGAGAAGGGCGATGGATAAGTTATTGAACATAATCGGTAAGTCCGAAGGAGCGTGTGGTAGTTGCAGTACGGGCGGATGCGGAACCTGCAGCCCAGCCGCTCCGAAACTCGAAGCACCCGCGGTTCTTAGCCGTCGCCAATTCGGATACACTGCCCTTGCCGCTTCTGCAGCGGCAGTGCTTGCAGGTTGCTCCAAACAGGAGCCCGCAGAGGCAGCCGCTGCCCCTCTACCGCCCGCCCTTTCTCCGGAGCTCAATGTGGTCCAATCGTCGAAGGGCCCTGTGATGACCACTCTCGAGGAGTTCTACAAGATGGGACCGGGGCCGTCGAGTTCCCACACGATGGGCCCGATGAGAATCACCTACGATTTCTTCCAGAAAGTTTCGAAGCTTCCGGATGACCAGCTCAAGCGAGCCACGGCACTCAAAGTGCACCTGTACGGAAGTCTCAGCGCAACCGGAAAAGGTCATGGGACCGACAGAGCATCTCTGGCGGGCCTGTTGGGCAAGGCTCCCGCGACGTGCCCACCAGAATTTCTCGACTCACTGGCGGCAAATCCGGATGAAGCACATAAAGTTACCATCGGTCCGTCAACCCTCAATCTGACACTGAAAGACATCATCTTTGACGCCACCAAGGGAGAGTTCCACCATCCGAACACGATGACGGCGAAGCTCCTGGCCGGAGACGAAACACTCTATGAGTTGGAGTACTACTCGGTTGGCGGCGGGTTTATCGAGTGGAAGGGATACAAGCCTCCAGACAAAGGACAGCCGAAGTACCCCTACGAGCATGCCAGGGAACTGAAGAAGTATCTCATCGACGACAAGATCCCTCTGCCAAAACTGCTCCTCGCGAATGAGATGGCGATTTCCGGCAAGAGCGAGAAAGATATTTGGGAATTTCTGGATCAGGTCTCCGAAGTCATGCTGCGTGGCGTGAACACAGGATTGACGGTGGATAGTGTTTTACCGGGACCTATTAAGTTGCACAGCAAGGCGGCAGCCATGCAGCGCAACTTGAAAACATCCTCTAAAGGGGAGGCGGGCCGAGCCGTCACGCGGATCGCCTCTTACGGCTTTGCGATGGGCGAGGAAAATGCCCGAGGCCACATCATCGTAACCGCACCCACAGCGGGTTCGGCAGGAATCATCCCAGCGATCGTCAAGTCGCTAAACGACCTCAACACACCGCAGCAAAAGATTCGTGAAGGCTTTCTCGCGGCGGCTGCGATCGGGTACCTGTGCAAACACAACGCTACCCTGTCCGGGGCGGAGGGCGGCTGCCAAGCTGAGGTCGGCGTCGGATCTTCGATGGGTGCAGCGATGGCGGCCCAGACTCTGGGCGCCAGTCCGAAGGTTGTCTCCAACGCTGCCGAGTCCGCACTGGAACATCACCTCGGCATGACTTGCGACCCTGTCGCTGGTTACGTGCAGGTCCCATGTATCGAGCGCTGCGCCTATGGAGCAGTCAAAGCGTGGACTGCCTATTGCATAGCCAGCGAAGAAATACCGGAAGAGCGCCGAGTTGATCTTGATACTGCCATTTCCGCAATGGCTCTTACAGCCAAGGAAATGAACGCGAAGTACAAGGAAACTTCCGAAGGCGGCTTAGCGGTGTCACTGGTGCTCTGCTAGGAACGAAACATGGCATCACAGCCGAAAGCCGTTAGTAATCGTGTGCCCGTGGTGGTCGCGCGTGAAGAGGCTGGGCGCGAGACCCGACCGAGCGTAAAGATTGCTGCGATCGCCTGGCTCGTGGCCGTCGTTTACTACTTTCTCCAATACGTACTGCGCTCCGCACCATCCGTGATGATGCCGCAGCTGTCGACCGCATTCGGGATCAACATGGTCAGCGTGGCCTCGATTGCCGGTCTTTTTTATTACGGCTATTCGCCTTTCAGCCTCATCGCGGGGGCAGGCATGGACCGGCTAGGGCCCCGCAAGGTCGTGCCCATTGCCGCTGCAGTAACCGGCGTGGGAGCCTTGCTGTTCGCCACCGGCAACAGTACCGCAGGCAGCGTGGGAAGATTGCTGCAGGGCGCAGGGGGAGTTTTCGCGCTCGTTGGAGCGATCTACATCGCCTCAAAATACTTTCCTCCCTCGCAGGCTGCCACACTGATCGGAGCGACACAGATGTTTGGCATGGCCGGCGGAGCGGCCGGACAGTTTGTTGTCGGTCCGCTGATCGCCAAGGGCCTGCCTTGGAACATGTGTTGGGCAGGACTGGGTATTTTAATATTGCTGATCTCCGGCCTGCTCTTCCTCCTATTACCAAAAGAACAAAAGCCAGAGAAACCCGATCCGGAACGGTCCGTCACAAAAGGATTCTACGTTGTGTTCAAGAACCCTCAATCCATTTTGTGTGGATTGATTGCGGGGCTGATCTTCATTCCCACAACGATCTTCGACATGGTTTGGGGCGTGCGTTACCTGCAGGACGCACATGGTTTCGACTACGCTTCAGCGGTTCTCCGTACTGCCATGGTTCCGCTGGGGTGGATTATCGGTTGTCCACTACTAGGTTTCATCTCCGATCGGCTTGGACGGCGCAAGCCGGTCATCATTGGTGCTGCGACTCTGTTGTTGGCTTGCTTGGCCTTGATTCTCTTCGGCCGCACGGATGCGTTCCCTCCTTACGTCCTCGGCCTTGTCGCCGGAATAGCCTCGGGTGCAGCTATGCTCCCGTATACCGTCATTAAAGAAGCTAATCCTCCACAGTTCGGCGGGATCGCCACAGGCGTCGTCAACTTCCTGAACTTCACATTCAGTGCACTGCTGGGTCCGGTTTTCGCATGGCTGCTGCAGTACTTGTCGGGCGGATCCGGTGCCATGCAACTGGAGCACTACCAGATGGCATTCGCACCTCTTCTATTCGGCGTCGCAATCGCTATCGCACTAACTTTCTTACTCAAGGAGACGGGCACGGCAGCTCGTTTTCCGCTATCAGCACTTAACCGGGAGGCATAACAGTGATCAGCCTGATGCAAGAAACTGAAACCGGAACTGGCAAATATGAGCAACTGCTGATGAGGTGCTCAAGCCTTGAGCCCATTCCCACGGCAGTAGCGCATCCTTGCGACGAGACTTCATTATCTGGAGCAGTGGAGGCGGGGAAAAAAGGCCTTATCGTCCCGATCCTTGTCGGTCCACGCCCAAAGATCCTCGCCATCGCGGAATCGGCAGAGATTGATCTTCGCAACATTCAAATTGTGGATGCTCCGCATAGTCACGCCTCAGCCGCCAAAGCAGTTGAACTGCTACGCGAGGCAAAAGCGGAACTCCTGATGAAAGGAAGCTTGCATACCGACGAGTTGATGGGTGCCGTAGTGTCTCGAGATGGAGGCCTGCGCACGGCGCGCCGGATCAGCCACGCGTTCGTGATGGATGTTCCTACCTATCACAAAGTGCTTATCGTAACTGATGGCGCGATCAATATTGCTCCCACGTTAGAAGACAAAGTCGATATCTGCCAGAACGCGATTGATCTAGCGGAATCACTGGGTCTCGAGTGGCCAAATGTCGCCATCCTCGCAGCTGTGGAAACAGTGACGTCGAAGATGCCCGCCACAATCGACGCTGCAGCCCTTTGCAAGATGGCCGAACGCGGACAGGTTAAGGGGGCTCACCTGGAGGGGCCGTTGGCATTTGACAATGCCATCAGCAAGCAAGCTGCGAAGACCAAAGGCATTGTCTCCGATGTCGCCGGAAATCCGGACATACTGCTGGCCCCGGATCTTGAAGCAGGAAACATTCTTGCCAAGCAACTCACCTTCCTGGCCAATGCTGACAGCGCTGGCCTAGTCCTGGGCGCCAAAGTACCAATCATTCTCACGAGCCGAGCCGACAGCGTTCGTTCCCGAATTGCCAGTTGCGCAGTGGCCATGCTCGCAGCACACGCTCGCAGAAAGAAAGGAGTGAGCATCCATGGATGACTACGCGCTTGTTCTCAACTCAGGATCATCAAGCTTGAAATTCTGCGTATTCATGCGTCCATACCAGGGAGCGTGGCAACTGGAATCTCGGGGGCAAATTGATGGCATCGGGACCTCACCGCGACTCTCGGCACGTGACAGTCTCGGCGGAATTCTTTCGCACTCGAGCTTAGATGACACGGTTTGCGACGGGCGAGCCGCAGTCGACGCACTAGGATCTTGGCTTCGTTCCAGATACGGCGACGCCCGCGTCTTAGGTGTCGGTCACCGTGTGGTGCATGGGGGAGCGAAATTTGATCGGCCAGTACTGATTACGAGAGAGGTGCTAGTAGACCTTTACCAACTCATTCCTCTTGCCCCACTCCATCAGCCCTACAACCTTGCGGCCATCGAAAGAATCCGCGAGCGGATGCCTGATGTCCCACAAGTTGCTTGCTTCGACACCAGCTTTCATCAGACCTATCCGTCTGTTGCCAAGCTGATACCGCTACCAAAAGATCTTCGAACGGCAGGCGTACAGCGATACGGCTTCCACGGCCTGTCCTACGAATACATAGCTTCGGTTCTGCCTGGCCTAGCCCCGGAAATCGCGGGGAAACGCGTCATCGTGGCACACCTAGGCAGTGGCGCCAGCTTGTGTGCCCTGAAAAACGGGGTAAGCATAGACAGCACTCTCGGCTTCACTGCGCTCGATGGACTCTGCATGGGCACCCGACCAGGCGCGCTGGATCCCGGCGTAGTTCTGTATTTGTATCAAGGGCTGGGGTTGTCGGCGAAGGAAATCGAAACCATCTTGTACAAGAAATCCGGTCTGCTCGCGATCTCCGGCATCAGCAATGACATGAGAGACTTACTTCCGGCCGGCGAACCGGATGCCAAGCTGGCGATACAGTACTTCGTCTACCGGGCAGCAAAGGAAATTGGCTCTCTCGCCGCAGTATTGGCTGGAGTCGATGGCCTGGTGTTCACGGCCGGCATTGGAGAGAACTCTCCCGAGATCCGCAAGCGAATCTGTGATGCTTCATCGTGGCTGGGAATCGAACTGGATACCCAAGCAAACTCTAACAATCGTTCCCGTATCTCGACCCTACAAAGCAAAGTCTCCACTTGGGTGATTCCAACCAACGAGGAACTCATGATCGCACGGCACACTGGTGCGCTTCTTGGGTTGCTGCAGGCCGTCGCATGACGGTCAGAATTGAGAACTATAATGGCGACTGCCTTCATCGACTCGACAATTTCTGAACAGGCGACCTCTCCTTGGACCGGATTCGAAACGGGTCTCTGGCAAACTGAGATCAACGTTCGGGACTTCATTCAACAGAACTACAAGCCCTACGACGGGGATGAGTCTTTTCTTGCGGCTGCCACCGAGCGGACCAAAGGGCTATGGGGTAAGCTGAACGAACTCTTCCTGAAAGAACGGAAAAAGGGAGTGCTGGATATCTCACAGATCCCTAGCTCCATCACGGCGCACGGGCCTGGATACATCGACAAAGAGAATGAGATTATTCTCGGGCTTCAAACCGAAGCTCCCCTCAAGCGCGCCATCATGCCCAATGGCGGCTTTCGCATGATCGTGAATGCTCTCAAGACCTATGGTTACGAGCCTGATCCGCACGTAGTCGACACGTTTACGAAGTACCGCAAGACTCACAACGAGGCCGTATTCGATGCCTATACGGCAGACGTACGACGGTGCCGCAGCTCTCACATCCTCACCGGACTCCCCGATGCATACGGCCGGGGCCGCATTATCGGCGACTACCGCAGGGTCGCTGTCTACGGAGTCAAGCGCCTGATTGATCGGAAGCAGCAGGAAAGGCAGAGCCTCGACTCTGCGACGTCCACCGACGAGATCATTCGTGATAGAGAAGAGCTGTCAGAACAGATTCGCGCGCTTAAGGAATTGCAACAGATGGCAACGAACTACGGCTTTGACATCTCGGGGCCGGCTCGTAATGCCCGCGAGGCTGTGCAATGGCTTTACTTCGGCTATCTGGCGGCGGTAAAGGAGCAAAACGGAGCCGCCATGTCGCTCGGCAGAACTTCTACTTTCCTCGACGTCTACTTCGAGCGCGATCTAGCCGCAGGGATCTTGACTGAGGAACAGGCACAGGAAATCGTTGACGACTTCGTCATTAAATTACGAATCGTCCGATTTCTACGCACACCGGAATATGACGACTTATTCGCCGGGGACCCGACCTGGGTCACAGAGTCGATCGGAGGAATGGGCGACGATGGAAGAGCACTAGTGACGAAAACGAGTTATCGATTCCTTCATACTCTGTACAACCTCGGTCCCGCACCTGAGCCCAATCTGACAATCTGGTATTCGCCGAGGCTGCCTGATGGATTTCGCAGCTTTGCTGCGAAGGTAGCAATCGAGACCAGTTCGATTCAATTTGAGAGCGACGAGATCATGCGCCGCGAATGGGGCGACGATGGCGCCATTGCCTGCTGTGTTTCTCCGATGCTGGTGGGAAAACAGATGCAGTTCTTCGGCGCCCGAGCTAACCTAGCCAAATGCCTCCTCTATGCGATTAACGGTGGGCGAGACGAACTTACAGGTGAACAGGTCGGGCCCGCGATCGGTGCTGTTCGTGGCGAGTTCCTCGACTTCGATGACGTGATCGGCAAGTTCGAGAAGATGATGGACTGGCTGGCCGGTGTCTACGTCAATGCCATGAATATCATCCATTATATGCATGACAAATATGCATATGAACGTCTCGAAATGGCGCTTCACGACTACGCGCCGATGCGCACCATGGCTTTCGGAATGGCTGGGATGTCGGTCATCGCCGACAGCCTGTCGGCCATCCGCTACGCAAAGGTCAGAGTGGTGCGCAACGACAATGGCCTCATCACCGACTATCAGACGACCGGTGAATTCCCTCAATTCGGCAATAACGACAATAAAGTTGATCAGCTTGCTTCTTGGGTCGTCACTACCTTCATGAACAAGCTACGAAAATACCCAACATATCGACATGCTCTGCACACCCAATCAGTTCTGACGATCACATCAAACGTGGTTTACGGCAAGAACACGGGCAACACTCCTGACGGGCGTAGGAAGGGGGAACCCTTCGCACCAGGCGCGAATCCGATGCACGGGCGGGACAAGCACGGCATTCACGCCTCCGCCGCATCAGTCGCCAAGATCCCCTATCGCGATGCCGCCGATGGGATCTCGCTCACCTCCACGTTGATACCCGAAAGCCTTGGAAGAGTTCTGGAGGATCGCATCACTAATTTACGAGGCATGCTCGACGCCTTCTTTGGCGTGACTGGGTATCACATCAATGTGAATGTGCTTAATCGCGAGACGCTGCTGGACGCGATGGATCACCCGGAGAAATACCCGCAACTTACAATCCGCGTCTCGGGATATGCGGTGAACTTCGTGCGCCTTACCCGTGAACAGCAAATGGACGTCATTAATCGCACCTTCCACGGAAACTGAACATCATGAATGCCACGAAGCCATTGCAGTATCCGCCGCTTCACGCCGAAAGCCCGTTTGAACTCCGCGGCAATTGGGGACAAACGGTTCCCGAGTCCGATGTGCGTGAGGCACTCGCTACTGGAGAGATGGGGTTCCTGCATTCATTCACAACTGGTTCGGCCGTCGACGGCCCCGGCGTTCGAGTCGTCGCTTGGACAACCGGTTGCCAGTTTCGCTGTCTTTACTGCCACAACCCCGACACCTGGAATCTGGACCACGGGATCCCAGTGACGCTCGAAAGAGCGACGGAAGAGTTACGCAAATATCGACATGGGTTGAAGGTAATGTCCGGGGGCTTCACCTTGAGCGGTGGCGAGCCCCTTATGCAGGACCGTTTCGCCGTGAAGTTGTTCGCGGCCGCTCGCACAATGGGTATTCATACGGCTTTAGACACAAACGGCAGCCTGGGCAACCGCCTGAGCGATGCGGAGTTGGACACCATCAGTCTCGTGCTGCTTGACATCAAGTGCTGGAACCCTGAAGTGCACGAGCGTCTTACTCGAATGGAAGTTCGTCCTGTGCTCGACTTCGCACGCCGTTTGGCTTCCCGTCACAAGCCGGTTTGGCTGCGCTACGTGCTCGTACCCGATCTCACCGACAACCCTCTGGACATCGCCCCCCTGGCAAAATTCGCCGCTGAACTCGGCAACGTTGAACGAGTCGATATTCTCCCGTTCCATCAACTGGGCGAATTCAAGTGGAAGGAGCTAAAGCTGAACTACAAGTTGCAGGGAGTTCAGCCACCACCTCCTGAGATCATCGCGATGGCGCGTGAACAGTTTCGTTCGCAAGGACTTAATGCTTACTGATCGTGTTGTGAGTTTGGAGGAGAGCAAGTGGACCGTGCAGTAGATTCGGACGCAGAATCGGAGTCGGGAGCATCGCTCCGGCCGCCACATGACTTTTCGTCTAACCATCCGGGAATCCCCCCTACGGATTGCTCAGATCCCGTTCTGCATAACGCGCGGTTCTTGGACGGACTATCAAGTGCCGGGAGGTATGCTGTCCTGCAGTCTGCTCAGCGCCACACGTATCGGAGGAACTCGGTCGTCGTAGAGCAAGGCGACTCTGCGGATAGATTGTTCCTTTTGCGGAAAGGCTATGCTCGACATTTCTTCATCACGCCCGAGGGACGAAAAGTAAATCTATTCTGCCTCGTACGCGGCCACATATTCGGCGGTGCCTGTCTACTGTCCGATCCTGCTTCGTTCATTGTAAGCACTGAGGTCACTACAAATAGCGAAGTGCTTGTGTGGGAACGCGACACAATTCGGGGATTCGCCAGGCGATACCCCCGCTTACTGGAAAACGGATTGTCCATTGCATGTGACTACCTTGTCTGGTACCTTGCGACTCACCTAAGCCTTGTTTGTCACAGCGCACGCGAACGACTTGCTCATGTGCTCATTGGCTTGTCTCGCGGAATCGGTCAGAGCGTTCCGCACGGAATCGGGCTCGAAATCACCAACGAGCAATTGGCCAATACAGCAAACATAACTCCCTTTACCGTCAGCCGGCTGCTTAGCGAGTGGCAACGCAATGGCTCAATCCAAAAGAGCCGCGGAAAGCTTGTGCTGTGCCGTCCGGAACGACTATTCAGAAACGACTCTGGAGGGCGGGTTAACCGACCGAGCAATTCCAGCAAACAGTGAAGGGCATTCCTCACAATCAAGCCACACACTACCATTCGAACCCGCGCTCATTTGTGCCATCTCGGGATGAACTCTGCGTGTTCCGGCGCATATCCGGATCGCGTGAAAATGCGACGATCTTTGCCAAGTGCTCGGGGATATCTTATTAACAACCAAGCGATTCCAGCAAGCACACGCGGGCCCCCGACACCGTTATTAACGCAACCATTTCCCAAACCAGGTGCAGAATACGTCGCACTCCAGTCGTTTTGGTGTCGCCGCCCATGCCGCACTCCAATGACTTGCTGCCGCGTGTCGATGTGATGTTACATTCGAAGAATGACCATGCCCACTGTCAATGGTCACAGTTTGAAGGCAGGTGAGTTAGACAGACCCCAATATCAGACAGCTTCATAATCTTGAACCGCGCTGTCGACCTTCTTCCCTTCCGCATCACTTGAAACAGGGGTTGATAAGCGGTCGACCTGGCGAACCTCAAAAGCCGGGCGTCTGTACTCTCTAGAAAGATAGCTCTGCGGAATCGTGGTCTCATTCCCATCCCGCAGAGAGGCGTAATGCGGTGAATTTATTTCTACCCCAGCTTCGTTGAATTTGTCCTGTATGTTTTGGTGCAAATCAGAATAGATATTCAGCATGTTTCGCGGTTTTGCTGTATAGGCATTGAGTTCATAGGAGACATAAAAATCGTTCAGTGCAGTTTGCAGAACGAACGGCGGAGGGTCATGTAAGACATCCCGAGTCGCAAGAGCGGCAGAAATCAGCAAGTCGTGAACTTGTCGCCACGGAGCACTGTAACCAATTGTCGCGACCGTATGGAAAATCACCCCAAGTTTTCGAGCCTCCGCACTATAGTTCACAACGACGCCACCGAGCACGGTGCCGTTGGGTATTGTGACGACTTCGTTTTTTTGCGTGCATATGCGCGTCACGAGTAAGGTCTTCTCAATCACTTCTCCGACATCACTCCCTATACGAACGAAATCGCCGACCTGAAAAGCACGCATGTACGTAAGAATTGTCCCTGCAACTCCGTGGGCGACGGCCGAGGTCGAACCGAGTGACAAGAGAACGCCAATGAATACCGAAATGCTCTTGAATGCGGGACTCTGCGATCCGGGCAAGTAGGGGAACGCAATAATCACAGACGCCACCAGGATTAAAGTTCTGACCAGGTTTGCCGTGGGTTCCGCCCAATCGGGATAAAACCCGCGGATGCTGATCTTTCCGTCCCGCAGTTCCCCAAAGAAATACTGGTTCACTTTCATGAGATACGACGTGATCAGGCAGACAAAGGCGAGGAGGATCAGATTCGGCGTGTAAGCAATCACGTTCTTCCCCAGAGCCGCCAACTCCGAGAAGAGCCAGTTGGTGACTTGGGAAGACGTGTATTTCGTCGACGGGAAGAAGCGAAGGACTACCGTACCGTAGGCCTGGAGCATGGCCAAGAGCACAATCCAGAACGCCGCGTGAATAATCATTAGCAATGGGGGTCCAAGATAGTGTCCGATTCGCACTCCTTTGATCTGGGCTGGCCCTCCCTGAATGAGCCTCGCCTCGAGTCGCTTCCGGAACCTCTTGCGAAACCAAAAGAGTCCAACGATCAGAGCCAGACACGCGGCGGTTGCCAAGATCGCGTACATCGTTCCCCAGATCAAGTGCCTTAGTGTGTGATCCACCCGGTACTGGACCACTACTTGCCGAATAATTTCTGCGTACTCAGCTGCGAGATCTGCTCGTGCCCGCTCCGCTCCCATCGCGTCGGCCTGGGTGATGCCCATAATACGATCTTTGCCAGCGAGAATCTCGGTCCAGGTCCCTCGATCTTCTGCATGAATCGATTCGACCTGAATGATCCTGTTCTTACCTAGAGAGATGATTCGTTGCCCAATAGCCTCGGCCCGTTCTTGCGGAGTGAACCCTCCAATCGGTGCATATACTAATAGGATTGGTCTTCCATCGACTTCCACCGGTGTCCCGGTATTCTCGATCGCAGCACTTGCGCCTTCTACCGAACTCTTTTCCTTTCCGTCGTCGGAACCTGCCGCGCATGTGACAATGAAGATACTCAGGAGGGCACAAGCTGCTCTGGCTCTTCCTATGCGCCGCAAACCCCTTCGCAGTTGCGCCGCCAACGACTCCTGGGACAGGACTTGCTGTGACAGCACTAGAATTCTCGAGACGAATGTCATGTGACACTGCACGCGTTACGATGTGAAGTTTACGACGCGGGATGGCCAGGAGCGGACTGTCAAATCTGCTAGTCCGAAGCGCGTTCAAAAACGAAAAACTCTTAATCTGGCAGCAGACGCGTTCGGCGGAAGAAGAACAGGCATTAGGGCCAAGCTATTTCAGCCGATCAAGTGATGCTTAATAGCATACCGGAGCAATCCGGCATTGCTTTTAACCCCAATAGACTGCATTAGATTGTATTTGTGGAACGCCACGGTTCCGGGCTTGAGGTTTAAGACATTCGCAATTTCCTTCATCGACATGCCTTCTGCAAGAAGCTGCAGGATCTCACTCTGTCGCGGTGTGAGCCTTTTCTCTTCTGCGAATGATGTCCCCTGCCGTAGAAGAAAGTCGACAGTCTCCTTGGTGATCGACGGAGACAAATACGACTCCGACCGAAGTGCACGCCGGACGGCGGTCACCAGTTCTCCAGCGGTCGAACTCTTCACGACGTACGCTGACGCTCCGCGACGAAATGCTTCGGCAGCCACATCGGGTTCCGTGTTCATTGTCACAAACACTAACTTGCATGACGGCAGCGAGCGCCTGAGTTGGTCACCCGCGTCAAGCCCGTTCAACTGGGGCATGGCGATGTCCAGAATTACGACGTCTGGCTTCAACTCTTCCGCCCGGCGCAGCAGTTCTCGTCCGTTGTTGACAACTCCGACTACCTGGAACTCCGGCTCCAGTAGACTCTTGCAGGCCTCTGCCAATAGCGTGTGGTCATCTGCAATCAGCAGGCGAGATCTGTGACGATTTTCCATGCGCGTTACATCGCACAGCCGTGCCAGCCCCGCGTGGAGCATCCTGCAGCGATTGTGCTTGTACTACTCTGAAATTAAACCTAGTGGAATCAGCACCACAATATAACTGTAGGGAATGCCAGTTATCCAGACCTCATTTTTTGGGTATGGGTGTCTACGAGCTGCCGCCATCCTTCGTCGGCAGAAACACCTGTTTGGAGACGCTGGGGCAGCGTCGGCCAAGAAAAAACAAGGCTAAGCCGAAAGGAGACTCGGGGAGATATAGATGTGGTTTTCCATCACCGTGTGGATGCCAGGAATCAGGTCGGTGGCCAGATGCGCCTTCGACACATAGCCGAGCGCACCAACGGACATGGCCGAATCGACAAAATCGGGGTCTTCGTGGACGGAAACAAAGAGCACCTTGGCAGGGCACCCAGATGCCTTCAGACATGCTGCGGTCTCAATTCCATTCAACACTGGCATGAAGATGTCAAGGATCAGCACATCGGGAGGTCGGTCGATCACAAGGTCGAGAACCTGCTTTCCGTTTTCCGCCAAGCCCACAATCTCAAATTCGTCCTCGAGCATTGAGGCAACCGTTTGGCGGAACTCTTTCTGATCATCCGCCAGAAGGATACGGGGAATAGTGCGGCCGCGCGCACTGCGGCGGTCCTTCGGTTCGGCTTCACGAGCATCCCACTCAACTGCATTCACGCACGCCATGAAACAAATCTAGTGCCTTGGCTCGCTTGTGTCTGCTAGCAGCGCGTGAAGGGGCTCTGCCATTTATCGCTAGCCGTTGCCCCTTGAACAACAAGTCTGTGGCTACGATTCTTCGAGGGGATACTTATCATCCTGCGATCGCATCGGCTATTCCTCAAGCAACGTTGAACGCCGAATGCCTGATGCAAGTTCGGGTACTTGATCCGCGATGCTGTGCGCGTTGGAGGGCCGCCGCGTTGAGCGACGGACAAAGGCTTCGAATGAACCCAGATACGTTTGCCCGTAGCACATCTCTTGTCACTCACCTACCAGATCGCCGACGATGTATCAGTCCAACTGTAACTTCTGCCAGTTTCTGCCCGCAGTGCTGCCTTCTACTCTTTGCTCGATCAACGAGTTTGTACTTCGACCGTGCGCGAGAGCGCGTGCTTCTCGGTAGCACGATTCTTGCTCTGGACGTTAGGTCGAGAGGACCCGGTTGAGGTTGTATTCGTGCCGTCCTCAGGAGTGTCTCATGCGAACCAAACGCCAATCGTTTCGACAGTATGGGCTTCAACGCACACCCATGGTTTGCGTCAGCCACAAAGATGTGCTCATTCAATGGTTCGCCCCTGCGGCCCTGGTTATGACCCTCCTTCTGGTGCCGTCAGTCGGTTGCAGCAAGGAAAAGGTGCGTGCCGAAGCACTACCTCCGGAGGTCGAAGTTGCAGCGGTGACGCAACAAGACGTCCCCCTTTATACCGAGTGTATCTCGAGTCTCGATGGATACGTGAATGCACAGATTCAGCCGCAAGTCACTGGGTACTTAACAAAGCAAAGCTACATAGAAGGCACCACGGTCCACAAAGGTGAGGTGCTGTTTGAGATCGACCCGCGTCCGTTTGAGGCCGCACTCGCACAGACACAAGGTCAGCTCGCACAAGCAGAGGCGCAACTCGGCAAAACCAAGCTGGATGTCGCACGTGATACTCCTCTTGCCAAGGAGCGCGCGATCCCGCAAGCCCAACTTGATAACGACATCCAGGCGAACGAAGCAGCCGTGGCCCTTGTAGCGGCGGCAGAAGCGCAAGTCGAGCAGGCTCGGTTGAATTTGAGTTTCACCACTGTGCGTTCCCTGATTGACGGCGTAGCGGGCATGGCAAAAGGCCAGATTGGTGACTTGGTAGGGCCGACTACGATTCTGACCACTGTGTCGCAGGTTCAACCTATCAAAGCTTACTTTGCGATCAGTGAACAGGAATATCTGAAACTCGCGAACCGAATCAGCGCAGTGACAGAAGGAACGAAACGGGCAGGCGGGAAACGAACACTCGAACTGACCCTCTCGGACGGAAGCTTGTATCCAAACAAAGGCTGGGTTTTACTTGCTGATCGGCAAGTGGACGTGAAAACTGGAACGATTCGCATGGCAGGCGCCTTCGACAATCCTGGTGCGATCCTGCGCCCGGGCATGTTCGGGCGCGTGCGCGCCGTTACTGGCGTGGCCAAGGGTGCCCTGCTGGTGCCGCAGCGATCCGTGGTTGAAACCCAGGGGAGCTACAGCGTAGTCGTGGTTGGTCCAGATAATAAGGCAAGCGTCCGGCCCGTGAAGACTGGGGAACGTGTCGGTCAGATGTGGGTTATTACCGATGGCGTCCAGGCGGGGGAACAGGTTATTGCCGAGGGCTTACAGAAAGCAAAGGAAGGCTCGACTGTCCAGCCCAAGCCGTTCAAGCCGGCAACACAAGGAGAATGAGCCATGGCAAGTTTCTTCATCCGCCGTCCGATCGTCGCCATGGTGATAGCGATTCTCATGGTCCTCATCGGCATCGTTGCAATGCGACGGCTGCCCACTGCGCAGTTTCCTAACATTGCACCTCCTGAAGTTCAGGTCAAAGCCACTTATCCCGGCGCCGATGCGGTCACTGTCGAGCAGTCCGTCGCAACGCCTATCGAACAGCAGATGAGCGGCGTTGACAACATGAACTACATGTACTCGAACAACGCCAACAACGGCCAGATCACCCTGACCGTTAATTTCGATATCAAGACCGATCCAAGCACGGACCAGATTCTCGCTCAGATGCGCACCAATCAGGCCAACTCGCAACTGCCTGCGGACGTTGTCAACTACGGCGTCACGGTACAGAAATCCACATCTGCGCCCTTGATGATCGTTGATCTCTACTCGCCAAAAGGAACGTACGACAACATATTTTTGGCCAATTACGCATATATCAACCTGAATGACCAGTTGACTCGCGTGCCGGGCATCGCGAGCGTGACGGTCTTCGGGGCCGGTCAGTACGCAATGCGCTGCTGGGTTCGCCCAGACAAACTGGCAAAGTTGGGAGTTACGGTCCCCGAAATCGTAAAAGTGATCCAGGCCCAAAACACAGTAAACCCAGCCGGACAAATCGGCGGCGAACCGGTTCCGAAAGGACAGGAGTTCACCTATGCCGTTCGGGCTCAGGGTCGTCTGCCATCCGCCGAGGAGTTCGGTCAGATTGTCATTCGTGCCAACCCTGATGGTTCGATGCTGAGGTTGAAAGATGTGGCTCGTCTGGATCTCGGGGCGCAAACGTACAACTTGGTTGGACGTTACAGCGGAAAACCCGCCGCAGTTGTCGCTATTTATCAACTTCCCGGATCTAATGCTGTGCAGTCCGCTGCGGGTGTCCGCAAGTTGATGCTGGAGGCCAAGCAGCGCTTCCCTCAAGATCTGGAATATTCTGTTGCGCTGGACACCACCTTGGCTGTCACGGAAGGCTTGAACGAGATTAAGCACACGCTGTTCGAAGCCATCATTCTTGTAATACTCGTTGTCTACATTTTTCTCCAAGGCTGGCGAGCAACGCTTATACCTCTTCTCGCAGTTCCTGTATCGCTAGTCGGTACCTTCGTCGTATTTCCCCTTCTCGGTTTTTCGATCAATACTCTCTCTCTCTTCGGACTAGTGCTTGCGATCGGCCTGGTTGTTGATGATGCCATCGTTGTGGTGGAAGCTGTGGAACATCACATTGAGCATGGCATGACTCCTAAAGATGCAGCCTTCAAGGCTATGGAAGAGGTGTCGGGTCCAGTAATCGCAATCGCGCTGATTTTGGCGGCAGTATTTATCCCCACGGCTTTTATTCCAGGCATTACGGGCCGTCTGTATCAGCAGTTTGCAATCACGATCGCAATATCGGTGATCTTCTCTGCATTCAACGCGCTTTCACTGAGCCCCGCGCTTTCAGCTTTGCTGCTTCGTCCACGGAAAGAAAGCCGCGGCCCGTTAGGAGCATTCTTCCGCTGGTTCAATAGGGCGTTTGGAAGGGCGACAGATGGATACGTCAGCACTTGCGGGATGCTGATTCGGAGGGCCGGGATGAGCATGGTCCTATTGTTGGGTGTTGCAGTACTGGCAGGATGGTTCGGGTCGCGCTTGCCCAATAGCTTCCTGCCCGACGAAGATCAGGGATATGTATTCGCTGGCCTGCAACTGCCCAATGCTGCTTCCCTCCAACGAAATGATGACGTTTCACGCAAGATCGAGGAAATGATCTTAAAGACGCCAGGCGTTGACTCGGTAACAGCAGTGCTGGGCTTCAGCATGTTGAGCGGAGCCCAGAACACCTACAGTTCCTTTTACTGGATCACTCTCAAAGAGTGGGCGGAGCGCAAAGCACCCGAGGAACAGTATGAGGCTATCAAAACCCACTTGAATCGGGAGCTTTCGCAATTCACTGAAGGCCTTGGCTTCTCTTTTCCGCCGCCCGCAATTCCGGGCGTCGGCGCTTCCGGCGGCTTCACGTTCATGTTGGAAGACCGGGCGGGCAAGGACCCGCAATTTCTTAGTGAAAACCTGGGCAAGTTCCTGGCGGCAGCTCGCAAGCGCCCTGAGTTGGCCTCTATCTACTCGACCGCGCTTCCCGTGGTGCCCCAGGTTTACGTCGATGTGGACCGTGCAAAAGCAATTTCACAAGGTGTACAGCTCTCCGATGTCTACAAGACGATGCAGACGTTCATGGGCGGCTTGCTGGTGAATTACTTCAACAGTTTCGGCCGTCAGTGGCAAGTGTACGTCCAGGCGGAAGGTGATTTTCGAACCAAGGCCGAGAATGTGGGTCAGTTCTACGTTACAAATGACGCAGGGCAGCCGGTTCCCATGAGTGCGCTGACCAGGATCAAGGCTAGCACTGGACCCGAATTCACTCTACGATACAACCTCTACCGCTGTGCGCAGATCAACGGAGGCGCGGCTCCGGGCTACAGCTCTGGCCAAGCTATGAAAGCGCTGGAAGAGGTCTTCGCCGCCACCATGCCGCCCGAGATGGGCTATGACTACATGGGCATGTCGTACCAGGAGAAGAAGGCGGCGGAAGGAGTCGCGCCGGCCGTGATCTTCGGCATGTCGCTCCTGTTCGTCTTCCTCATCCTAGCCGCTCAATACGAGAGCTGGTCTCTGCCTTTTAGCGTCTTGCTGGGCACTCCGATCGCTGTCTTCGGTGCATTCAGTTTTTTGTGGATGCGGAACCTAGACAACAACGTCTACGCGCAGATCGGGCTCGTCATGCTCATTGGCCTGGCAGCCAAAAATGCCATCTTGATCGTGGAGTTCGCGAAGATGGAATTCGATAAAGGCATGTCCGCCAAAGATGCCGCGCTTACAGGAGCCAAATTGCGCTTGCGACCCATTTTGATGACGGCATTCGCCTTCATCTTAGGATGTGTGCCATTGTGGACCGCCTCAGGCGCTGGTGCTATATCCCGACGCGTGCTGGGAACATGCGTGATCGGAGGCATGTTGGCGGCGTCGATCCTGGGAATCTTCCTGATTCCTGTCTGCTTCGAGCTTGTGGAGCGAATTGCTCATCGAACAAAGGGCGCGGGACCGGCGCATCTGCCTGTGATCGTGCCAACGGAAGGGGACTAACCATATGAGCAGGCTCGGCCACATTGCCATCGTTCTGCTGCTCTTACTTAATGGATGCACTCTCGGGCCCAAGTACAAACGTCCTACAGCACCGGTCCCCGATACGTTCCGCGGATACGCTGCAGACGCGGGTGCCGCAAATCAATCGCTCGGTGACGAGAAGTGGTGGACAGTATTTCAAGATCCGCAGTTGCAAGCACTCATCCGTGAGGCACTCGCACAGAATTACGACGTCCGTATCGCTGCGGTACGAGTACTCCAAGCCCACGCTGCGCTGGGCATCACGCGTGCGGATCAGTTCCCCACAATCTCCGCTGGTGCTTCTGCCACGAACGAACGCTTTCCGAGGACACGGGTAACACCAGCATTCGAGACCAGTCCCTTGCAGGTGAACCTGGGATTGGCATGGGAACTCGATTTCTGGGGTAAATTCCGCCGTGCTACAGAAGCAGCCCGCGCCGAATTGCTGGCCACTGAGTGGGGGCAGAAGGCCGTGGTGTCAAGCCTCGTCAGCAGCGTCGCGACCGCTTACTTCCAACTCTTGGAACTTGATTCCGAGATGGAGATCTCCAGGCGCGCGTTGGACTCTCGAAAGGAATCCTTACGCCTCGTTGAAATAAGAGAAAAAGGCGGTACAACGTCCATGATGGACGTCCGTCAGTCCGAGCAACTCGTTTATACGGCTTCGGCGTCGATTCCCGATCTGGAGCGACGGATTGAACAACAGGAGAATCTGATCAGTTTACTGTTGGGCCGAAACCCTGGAGTGGTCAAGCGAGGACTGTCCCTGGTTGACAATGTCGTGCCGCCAGAAGTTCCCGCGGGAGTGCCATCTTCCCTGCTCAGCAGGCGTCCCGATATTCAATCGGCGGAACAAACGCTAATAGCGGCAAATGCGCGCATCGGCGTAGCGAAAGCGGCATACTTTCCACAGATCACGCTCACAGGATTAGCGGGTTTTCAGAGCGCAGCCCTCACGAGTCTCTTTACGGGCCCGGCTGGCCTTTGGAGCTTTGGAGGCCAGTTGGTACAGCCACTCTTCACCGCTGGAAAAATTCGTTCGGGTGTGCGGCTAACTGAAGCGCAACAGCAAGAAGCCGTCCTGATCTATCAGCAATCGATTCAGCAAGCGTTTCGTGAGGTCTCCGATTCGCTGGTGGCTTATCGCAAGAATCGCGAGTTTAGGGAACAAGAGGCGTTGCTCACCAATTCTGCAGGAGATGCCACCCATCTGGCGGATAGCCGCTACCGAGGTGGTGTTACGAGCTATCTTGAAGTGCTCGACAGCGATAGCCGTTACTTAGACGCCGAGCTGGGACTTGCCCAAGCCCAACTGAATGAGCGCCTTGCCTTGGTGCAACTCTACAATGCGCTCGGAGGCGGTTGGCAGCAATAAGGAGGCGCTTGGCAAGATGATCGAGAGCCTCACGAACCCGAGCGAACGCCTTCTCGATCCGATGGAGAGAATCTCAGAGGTCCTCTTCGCGCTGATCATGGTCTTAACGTTCACCTGTTCCTTCAGCGTGGCGGATGCCGGCCGCGAGCAAGTGCGTACGATGCTGCTCGGCGCACTCGGATGCAACTTAGCCTGGGGCATTATCGATGCGGTGTTCTATTTGATGGCTTGCTTTAGTAAGCGTGGACGCGGACTCTTAACTTTGGGCGCACTACGCCAGGTATCGAGCCCGGCCGAGGCGCATCAGATTATCGCGCAGGCATTGCCGCCTGTATTGGTCTCTGTATTGTCCAGTTCGGACCTCGAAGTCTTGCGAGAGCGGCTGAACCACGTTGGCGACATTCCTCAGCAGCCTCGCCTCAGCAAGGGGGAATGGCTCGGCGCACTCGGAGTCTTCCTTATTGTCGTCCTGGCTACTTTGCCCGTGATAATGCCATTCGCCTTCATCGCTAGTGCGGGCAGGGCACTGCGTACCTCAAACGCAATCGCGGTGACCATGTTATTCCTGGCAGGCTATGCATTCGGGAAATATGCAGGGCACCACCCTTGGAGAATGGCTGTTGTCATGGTGCTACTTGGTGGCGCAATGGTAGGGACCACGATTCTCCTGGGAGGATAATCCACGCGATCTCCTACGATTCTCGCAATAGTCCTCCTGCTGGTATCTTCAGTTGGCGCCCAAACCACGCCTGAGAAGACCTCGGCCCTTCCAAACGATGCCGTTCCGGATCAATGGTCATACTCCTTCAATGTCGCCGGCTATATTGTCCCCGACGACCGCTCCTATACGTCACCAACATTTAGCGCGGATCGTAAACATGTGCACTTCGGAGCACGCTACAACTACGAGGATAAGGAGACGGGTTCAGTCTGGGCGGGCTATAACTTCACCGCCGGAGATACAGTTGCGCTGTCGATCACCCCTATGATCGGTGGAGTACTCGGCAACACGGCGGGAATCGCTCCCGGATACCTGGCATCGCTCACTTGGAAGCAGGTCGAACTCTCCACTGAAGGCGAATTTGTCTTTGATCTGCGAGATCATTCGGGAAGTTTTTTCTACAGCTGGATGGAGTTGAGCTATTCGCCCATGGAATGGTGGCGTGTTGGTCTGGTGGCGCAACGGACTAAGGCCTACCATACTAACCTCGATGTACAGCGCGGCATACTGCTTGGCTTCTCCCGAAAGAGGTTCGATTTCACTACATACATCTTCAACGCAGGTTGGACGGACCCTACAGTCGTGCTCTCGCTTGGTTTCAGTTTCTGACTCCCGCTTCTATTGCAAGTTGCGTGTTGCCTATGCACCAACACGCTTTTCTGACACTCCCGACTGTCACTTCTGTCAGTGCCCCTTCCATTGAACTACTCCTAACCTGTCATTGATGTCTCACGCTTGAGGTCACACCGTCTGCATGACGGGATTGTGCTCGTCAGCAGAAGTGCAGTAACCCTAACAAACCCTGCAAGGTAGGAGAGTTACGATGGCCGTCGACCGACTCGTAAACCTACTCGCGGCCGTCACGCTGATCGAATTGATGGTCACTCTAGGGCTTGGCGTGAAGGCTTCAGATGTCCTCAGTGTCGGCCACCAGTGGGGACTCCTGTCTCGGGCCTTCGTGGCGAACTACATCCTTGTACCCGGGGCAGCCTTTGGCTTGCTGCTGCTCTTTCACCCTAGTCCAATGGTCGCGGCCGGAATTCTGGTTGCTGCGGTGTGCCCTGGCGCACCCTACGCCCCTCCGTTCACGGCAATGGCCAAAGGCAACGTCACTGTTTCAGTCGGCTTGATGGTCGTTTTGGCCACATCATCTGCGGTGGTTGCACCCTTGTTGCTCGGTCTCTTGCTTCCAGTCATTGCCGGAAACGCAACCATAGACATTAACGTTGTCAAAATGATAGGCACTTTGTTCGGGGCACAGTTGTTGCCATTGTGCCTCGGCTTCTGGATCCGCCACAGTCATGAAGCACTTGCCGATAGGTTAAAGAAGCCGGCGAGTGCTTTGAGCCTTTCGCTCAATCTTGTTTTGCTGACCGTCATCATTACTGTTCAATTTCAGACCCTGGCGGACATTCATGTCAGAGGCTACTTCGGCATGCTCTGTTTAGTACTCGCAACTCTAGTCGCAGGCCTGTTAGTCACTAAACGGGAACAAGCGGACACCGCGAAAAGCATGATCCTGACGACATCGGTTCGCAACGTCGGTGTGAGCCTGGTTATTGCAACGGCGAGCTTTCCTGGTACGGCCGCAATCACCTCCGCAACCGCATATGCGCTCTTTCAGACCGTCGTGATTGCGTTAGTCGCCTTAGCATGGGGCCGCTACACTCCGAAGATCCATTTGGTGGAACAGAAGGCTGCATGACGAGGGTGATCTCACCTCTGGGAGCCGGTAGTTCAAAACGGAGCTTCGCTCTATGAGTACAACAAACATGGTCTCTCTTGAAATCTCCGCCACAAAGACGGCATTCGAAGTCCCAATGTCAGATCGCCTACAGAGGCGCAATGTTATCGATCTGACGGACTGGTTGCCCGTCTTCAGGATGCCGGAACAAAGAGCTTCGTCGAATTTTGGTGGTTCTTGAATTCAAGGCAACACGGCTGAGTAAGGACGCCGCATTTAGGCCGGCAGATTGAAAACAGGGCTTCGCTCCAGCAATCGAAAGGAAAAGCTATGGCAGTCCACACATGGAGGGTCAACAGACCGGCCCCACCGCAACAGACGGCTTGGAAGGCACTCCAAAATCACTATAAGAAAGTTAAAGACCTCCATCTTCGTGAACTCTTCGCGAGCGATCCAGTGCGCGGCGAGCGGATGACCGCTGAAGGTGCTGGCCTGTATTTGGACTATTCCAAGAACAGGATCACATCCCAAACGCTGAAGCTCCTCATTGCACTGGCAGAAGAATCCGGACTGCAGGTTCGGATGGATGCCATGTTCCGAGGTGAGAAAGTAAACATCACAGAAAAGCGGCCGGCATTGCATGTTGCACTTCGTGCTCCCAAAGGCACATCGATCTATGTCGATGGCAAGAATGTTGTTCCACAAGTTCACGCTGTGCTCGACCGTATGGGCCATTTCTGCGATCGTGTGCGAAGCGGAGAGTGGAAGGGACAAACGGGAAAGCGAATCCGCAACATTGTAAACATAGGCATTGGCGGCTCATATCTTGGCCCCAGATTCGCGACGGAAGCCTTAAGGGCTTATGCGGATCCGTCCCTGACATTTCGCTTCGTTGCGAACATCGATAGCACCGACTTTGTGGCGGCGGTGCGTGATCTTGACCCTGCCGAAACGCTTTTCATAGTTTCTTCGAAGACCTTCAACACGCTTGAAACAATGACCAATGCCCGGACGGCTCGCGAATGGCTCGTCGCAGGATTGGCAGGAGATGAGGATTCCGTCAGCAAACACTTTGTAGCCGTCACCGCGAATATTGCTCGGGTCACGCAGTTCGGCATTGAAACAGCGAACGCTTTTGAGTTTTGGGATTGGGTGGGCGGACGATATTCACTCTGTTCGGCCGTGGGATTGTCCACCATGCTTGCAGTGGGTCCAAAGAATTTTGGCGCGATGCTCGATGGCTTTCACCAGATGGACATGCACTACCTGACAACGCCATTCGAACGGAACTTACCGGTGATCATGGGTCTTCTGAGTATCTGGCACAATGACCTCTTCGGCTCCGAGAGCTTTGCAATCCTACCTTATGAGCATTATCTCGAGCATTTCCCTACCTATTTGCAGCAACTAATCATGGAGAGCAATGGGAAGCATGTCACACTCATCGGAACGGAGGTGACCCAACCAACGAGCCCCGTCTGCTGGGGTGATGCGGGGACCAACGGTCAGCACTCGTTCTTCCAACTATTGCATCAGGGAACACGATTCATACCTTGCGACTTCATTGCATTCGCACATTCTCTCCACCCGATCGGCAAACATCATGACATGCTCATGGCCAACGCTATTGCCCAAAGTGCGGCCCTGGCTTTCGGTAAGACCGCCGAGCAGGTTAAAGCAGAAGGCACGCCGGACTGGCTTGTACCGCATCGAGTATTCGATGGTAATCGGCCATCCAACACAATTCTTGCTCGCCAATTAACACCCGAAACTCTGGGGCAACTTATTGCCCTGTACGAACATATTGTTCACACCCAGGGTGTGATTTGGAACATCAACCCATTCGATCAATGGGGGGTTGAATTGGGTAAGGATTTGGCCCTGAGCATCATGCCGCAGATCGAGACAGCAGAGGAGCCACGACTCGAATATGACAGCTCGACTAGCACCCTGATTCGACGCTACCGGGCATTGCGTGGGCAATCTGACAACGCTGTTAGTTGTTCATGAAGTGCTGGCAAACGATTGCTCATTCGAGGCCAAAACAACGGCCCACGACGAGAAAGAAGTGATGAGTTTGGTGGATACCGAATCAACCTGGCATCTCTGGATCGGTCGGGGCGGTCGTTCGTGGTCCTTATCACCGACCTGGAAATGAACTGAACATGGTAGACGACAACATCGATTCCATCGCGTTTCACAGCGCTGAACTGCGTAGCGAGCGTCTTCGCATTTTCGGAGTCTTGGGATTCCTGGGGTTGCTCACTGTTGTGTTCGCCATTCGATTGTTTGTGATCCACACAGCCAGCATCGCTAATACTCGAGTTTGGTGGGCTGTATTTCTGATTTGCGCGGTGACCGGATGTGAGTATTGGATGCTTCGCAAAGTAACTTCTGCGTTGCATGCTCAATCGAAACTCAGTGCTGCCTTCTGGTATTTCAGCACGGCTTTGGAAGCCTCGGTACCTTCTTGGGCAATCGCATTTCTACCTAGTCAAGGAGTTGACGTGGTCTATCGGCCGTTAGCGACTCCCCTGCTGCTCGCATTCGGCATCTTCATTATTCTTTCTACCCTCCGCTTGAGGCCTTGGATAAGCATCTTCTCTGGATTCATTGCTGCCACCAGTTACGTTGGCGCCGCGCTCTACCTTGGCTGGAGACCTCCAGTGATTGGCACTCCAGCTTCGATGGCCCAATCTGCCGTGTCACTGAATGCGATAACGCTATTGGCGACTGGACTTGTGGCTGGCGCCATTACAGGAGAAATTCGAAAACACCTTCAAGCGGCCCTTCGTGAGGCAGAAACCAAACGGAAGCTCGAGGCCGTCCAGCATGATCTTCAAGTAGCACGGTCAATCCAGCAATCGCTACTCCCTCAGCAGTCACCTCAGATCCGGGGATTCGAAATTGCGGGATGGAACCAGCCGGCAGATGAGACCGGCGGCGATTACTTCGATTGGAATAGCCTGCCGGACGGCAAGCTTATTGTGAGCCTCGCAGACGTGACTGGACATGGTATTGGTCCGGCTTTGATCGCCTCAGTCTGCCGTGCCTATTCCCGGGCCAGTTTCAGCGTAACGCGCACCCTCACCTCTGCTTTTGAACACATCAATCAGGCGCTCAGCGCCGATCTTTCCACCGGACGCTTTGCAACGTTCGTTGCCGCCGTCTGCTGCCCCGAGTGTGCTGATGTCGAATTGTTATCCGCCGGTCACGGTCCCCTGTTTGTATATTCCAGCTCGGCTGACCGCTTCACCGAAATGAATGCGCATGGACTTCCGTTCGGGATTTTGCCATCGTTCCAATCGGATCCCCCGACACACCTGCAGCTTAATTCCGGCGATCTCGTATTGCTTGCAACCGATGGTTTCTTCGAATGGGAAAACGAGTTAGGAGAAGCCTTCGGAGTCCAGCGGATGGAAGAGGCCATTCGCGCGTTCCGGGATTCCGCGCCAAGAGACATCATTGCGAATCTGTACCAGAACGTCCTTAAGTTCGCGAATGGAACACGGCAGCAGGATGATCTCACTGCAGTCATCATTAAGCGAATGTAGATGAGGGTACTTTGACTTGGAAAGCCAAGACTGAATGTTGTAGCGAAACGTTCCGAGGGGTAGGCTCCCTTCTTGTTCTCGTAGTCTCTGCGGCTTTCGCGTCGGCCCAGGACCTTGCCCCGCGTGCTTATGTCATCACTCCAATCCACTCGAATGCTGTGGTCGTCAGCTATTCCTACTTCGATGGCGACCTTATTTTTGATAATTCCACACCCATCACCGGCGCGACTGCAAGAATTAGCGTGCCAATCTTCAGCGTTTACCACTCGTTCAACCTCGTAGGACGCACTGCCAGTTTCACGGCGTCGTTGCCTTATGGCGTGGGCAACGTCCGGGGAACGGTGATGGACACCGAAACTAGGGCCTACCGGTCCGGTTTGTTCGACACCACGTTTCGCTTCTCCGTGAATCTGATGGGCGGTGCGGCGATGAACCTGAGGTCGGCGTTTCCCGACGATGGGGACACTGGGTCCTGGACGGTTACGCGGCTGTTTGGTTCTTCACCACGAATCACGAGTTCTTCTCCCACAATCAGTTCTCGCCCGGGACGAATGTGCAAAAGCAACAGTCCATGGGAGCATTCGAGGGACATCTGAGCTATGACGTCAGGCCCAGGCTCTGGGCTTCATTCGACGGCAATTTCTGGGTGGGCGGCCGCACAACGTTAAACGGTGTGGAGAATCCAAATTCGCTTCAGAAGAACTCCCGAATCGGCGGCACGGTTTCAACCCCCGTAAGCAAGCACCAATCCCTGAAGTTCAGTTACAACCGCGGTGCGTACATCCGCTATGGCGGAAATTTGAACAACCTCGCTGTGGGCTGGCAATACTCCTGGTTTGGGCGGCCAAACTAGCGGACCGGTAGTTCGCATTGATGGACCATGCTGTAGGAGTCTGGGAGAAAATATGCTCAGATACCTGAGAGATTTCCCATTCGTCATTTTCATCCTTTCTTTGCTGGGACTATGGTTCTCAGCCCAGTTCGGTGTCTTCCTTCGAAAAAAACTCCGCCCCGTCGAGGACGAGGAGCGCAAGGACCTCGCCACCCTGGAAGCAGCCACCCTCAGTTTGCTAGGACTGATCATCGCATTCAGTTTTTCGATGGCGATTGGACGATACGACCAGCGAAAAAACTACGAGGCCGAAGAGGCGAATGCGATTGGTACCGAATATGCACGGGCTGACCTGCTCCCGGGCACAGACACCGAAAAGGTCCATAAGTTACTGAAAGAGTACTTGCATCAGCGCATTGCTTTCTATGAAACGCGCAATGAACGCGCTCTTGGGCAGGTTGTTGCGAACACCGATAGGCTCGAAGCGGAGCTATGGTTGAGCGTTCGAAACGTCGCCGCATCGCAGCCTACCCCCACCGTCGCCCTCGCAGTTTCCGGCATGAACGACGTTCTAAATGACAGGGCGTACGCCCAGGCTGCATGGTGGAACCGCATTCCGCTGGCCGCTTGGAATCTGATGGTAAGCATTGCCGTACTTTGCAACCTGCTGCTGGGCTATGGTGCACATCGGAACTCGACTCATTTGTTCCTGGTTCTCCCCTTGGCTCTTTCCATCGCGTTCCTGCTGATCTCGGATTTGGATAGCCCACGCGGTGGCATTATCCGGGTACCTCCCCAAAACCTGGCGGGTCTGGCCGAGTCTCTGCGAGGGCAATAAATCCAGGAAGCAGTCCACTCTAAAATAAAGAAGGGGCGCCCAACTTTGGGCGCCCCTCTGTCTCTTGATCCCTTCGGAATTATTTCCGGTTGCGTTGAGGTGTAGGCTCCACAGGGAGGGCTACCTTCTCCGCTGCCAGAACAACGATGTCCCTACCTTCGGGCCAGCCATTGCTAAAGAGAAGCTTTGCCTCCGCCGCGGTCGCCGGGAAGTATTGTGTCGACTGTTCACCCTTCGGGAGCAACACGAGATCAACACGTCGGTTGTACGCCCACACAAGGTCTTGTACGTTTCCCAACGGCTTGGAAGGCTTCGACGGATTCTGCTCGTGCAACCTCTTGACCGTTGCGACATCGAGCTGGTGATCTTTGCCTTGGAAGATCGTCTCGATTTTTGCCTCAGGAATACCCTGCGATACAAGATATTGTTTGACTCGATTCGCACGGCGTTCACTCAAGGGTTTGTTGCGAGCATTGGAATCCCTCTCGTCAGTATTGCCCACTACGCTGAGCCTCGCGTCTGGATCATATTCAAGGTATGCCTTGAATCCGGCTGCCATTTGGGCCAGTGCCTGCTGCTGGCTTTGTAGCAGCCCGCCCTCCGGATGCCGCTGGTCGGGATGGCCGGTCGGAAAGAAAACACTGGCCAATGGCACTGCGGGTATCGGCTCTATGGAGCCGATAATCCGAACCGATGCCGACTGTGTATCCGACCCGCCACACTCGTTCCTGGCTGTCAAAACATAAGTCTGGACCTCATTTACTGATCCGTTCCCTTGCAGCTTCGGTTCAGCTTTGAACGAGCGAGAGTCGTTTGTTCCGACAGTACCAAGCGGCTCTATGGATACCGTCTGTGCATTCGACGTACTCCACACCACATTTGCAGAACCCTGTTCTATAACTTTGTCACCGATGCGGCGATACCTGATCTCGCCTGGAGAAGCTTGCAGCGAACTCTGCACGGCGGTGTTCACGTTGACAGTGCTGTTCGAGGTCACAGTTCCACCTGGACCCGACGCCTGCAGGGTGTACGTGGTGGTTTGAGTTGGCTTGTACGACAGTTCACCGGACGGGGCTGATTGCTTCACAGCTTCCGAGCCAGACGCAACGGTCCGCTCCACAGTCTCGGCTGTGGTCCAATTCAGATTTGTAGAATCGCCGCAATTGATCTGCGTTGGCGTTGCAGCTAAATTTCCACTCACCGGTGCAACCACGACTCTCGCGCTTGCTGTTCCTGCCTTGAATCGCGGCAGAGACTCGATGCTTCCGCCTTGAGGCCACGGTTTTACCTTCTGCGTCCCATTCGCGGCATTGATGATCACGCGTTCATTCGCGTTAACATGCACCGTACCCGACCACTGAACTCTATCTTTGTTCTGAATCGTAACGGGGTACGTTCCCGGAGGCACGATCAGTTCCTGAATACAGCACGGGAGGAACGCTCCTCCGTGGTTAAATTCGTCGCCATGCCCAACCAGGTAGTCTGGAGTCTTACCCGTCAGGAGCACGGCAGAATGCGACGCAGACTCAATCTGAATCCGCCCCCAGGGCCCTTTTACCTCCCCTGTAACGGGCGCCAGTTTGAACTCGAGTGCAGTTGTGGTTCCCGGCTCGACTGTCACTTCGCGCACTTGTGACGTAAAACCGTAGTTGTACACGCCGATGGTGTGATTGCCCGAGGAAATCTTAACCGTTCGGCCGCCCGCTCCAAAAGGAACCCCGTCAACAAAGAAATATGCCTGTTTCGGCTCTACCTGGACCCGGAGTTTGCTGTCCGCGGCTAATACTGCTGACGCGGAGAGCAATACTCCAGCGAATGCGAGCCACATCTGGATCTTCCTGTAAGACATCGTATTCCTCCTCTAGCGAGGCAACCATTAAGGCTTACTCTGAAGCCTTTACGCGCTAGTCTTGTCCTTCTCTATGATCAGTGCGAAAGAGAGATAGATGAACTGTCAGCTTTGCCAGATTGACGTCCAGAGGATTACTATCACGAGGCACGGCGACGTGCTGGCGTCATCAGACTGCGGATGAGTTGCCCTTTGCAGATCTTTAGCGCGACCTGCCGAAAGCCCGCGGCGTCTTTGGGCGGAACGAACAATCCTTTTTCTTCTTCGGTAAGCTGCCCCGGAAGCGAGAGAGGAAGTCTCACGTGCCCGCTTGCCAGATCGTAGACCCCATAGACCACGCCAAGATCGGGGAGCCTGTCTCTAAATTCCTGGCGAAGACAGTAGGCGCTCCAGGAGGCATTGAGCACCACCGCTACCTCCAGCAACGCGCCACGATAACCCGCCTGTTTTGCGACTCTCGTCCCATACAGTGACTCCAAACTCAGCGCCGCAGCCCTGACTGCCACCAGAATCTGATCTTCAATACTCCGAACAGAATAGTCCGTTGCACTTTTGATATATCTACCTGGCTCCAGATACAAATCCACAGCGTCAGTAACCGCGCCGCAGTTCGTATGTGCCAAGACAACCAGCAGTTTCAGCGTCGTCGAGAAGTGACTCACTGCATACCGCATACTTCCAAGACATTCCTGCCCCAGCACATTTCCAGCAACCCGCACCACGAAAAGCTCATTCGACCCCGTGCTGAACACGAACTCCGGTGGAACGCGCGCATCCGCGCATCCAAGTAAGGCAGCGAAAGGACTCTGCAGCGCAGCACTTCGATCACTTCCACCCAGTCCGAAGCCTTGCGGCTTTGAACGAGTGCTTTTGCTCAGTGGACCGACGCCATTCTTCTTTGCGAAGTTGCGATTGCCTCGCACCAGTAATTGGCAAGCTCCATCGGGGGTTCGCGGTGCCGATTCTGCAACCGCGTCGAAGTAGTGTGCAGTCTTTAACACTGAAGTGCTTCCTTTTGGCGCTCACGACGTGTTTCCCTAGCTGGCGGCGGGTAGAGACTGCATTCTCTGTCCGATCAGTGCAGCGATTCTCGTCCGCTGCGTAATCCCGGGAATCCGCGATGCCAGCCCTTCCGCATGCAGAAAATCTCGCACGTCTCCGTGAACCTCCGCCAAGGCAAGCGCTGCTCCTGCTTGCTTCACGTCTTCGTCCAACTCGCTGAGCATCCGTACTCCTGCTAGATCGATGTTGGCGGACGTAGAGAGGTCTAGGACCACGAGATCAATAGCCCCATGGTTGCGCATTCGGTCCAGCACTTCCTTCCTGACATTCTGGGCGTTGAAGTAAAACAACCCAGCCTCGACCCTCAGTGTCAGTACACTCGGTATTGCTTCAACCTCCGGGTAACGCGATGAATCAGCAAAACGGTCCATCCCTGGCATCCGCCCAAGCAGGGCAATTCTCGGGCGGGAAGCACGCTTGAGCAGAAGCAGGATCGAGAAAACCGCTGCCAGCAACACGCCCTTCAATATCCCAAAAGCCAAGACTCCGAGCGTTGCCACCATGGCCACGCGAAATTCCATTTTGCTGACGCGGTACAGATGCCGGAGTTCCCGCGGACGTATCAAGCCTCCTACTGCGATCAGCACAACTGCCGCCAGTACCGACTCCGGCAGGCTACGCAGCAATCCGGTCAGGAATAAAAGGACCATGCCAATGGCGCCGGAGGCGAAGACCAACGCAAGCGGAGTCTGCGCGCCGCCTTTCTCGTTGACAGCGGACTGCGACATGCCACCTGCCAGCGGATAGCCTTGCCCGATGCCGGCTGCCAGATTCGCAACTCCTAACGCCAGCAACTCTTGATCTGCATTGATTGGGTATTTGTGCGTGCGGGAAAAAGTCCGGACTACCGAAATACTCTCCACATAGGACAACAAGAAACATGCGAGCGCGACCCCGAGCAAACTATCCACTTCGCCCCACTGCACGACCGGCCAGCCCAAATGAGGAAGTCCTTCCGGAATCGCACCGACGGTTTTTACGCCTCGGCTCGACAATGGAGCGAACGACATAACCACGATAGAGATCATAACTACGAACAAAGCAATCGGCCGCCGTGGTAGGAAACGCTCGCCTAGGATAAGAGCCGCTAGTGCTCCCACTCCTATGATCAACGTATAGGGATTCGTTTCTCCCAAGTGTTTGCAGACCTCAATCACTCGAGTGAAGAAGTTGCTTCCTCCCGAATGGATGCCAAACAACTTCGGAAGTTGGGTGGAAGCGATGACTAGGCCAGCCCCAACCTTGAACCCACTAAGGATGGTCTCCGATACGAAGTTCGTAACGTTGCCCAGCCGCAGAACCCATGCAATCACGCCAATGAGACCCGCCAAAACAGCGACCGCCGCTGCCAGGTGCACTTGACGCATCGAGTCCCCGTTGGACAGTAGACCCAGCGCTGAGCCGATGAGAATCGAAATGGCCGAGGTAGGCCCAATCGCTAATTGGCGTGAGGTCCCAAACGCTGCGTAAACTGTCCCACCAAGCAAGTAGCAGTAAAGGCCAGCTTGCGGCGGAAGTCCAGCAAGGGATGCATAAGCGACCGATACCGGGATCGCATATGCCGCCAGCGTCAGCCCTGCGACCAAATCGGAGCGAAGCCAAGCCCGCTGGTACTGCGGCAGCCATTCGACACTTGGCAGCGTCGAACGAGCAAATCCGCCCCAATCTCTTGCGCCCATTGGTTTGATCTTCATCTTCTTTTCTTCACAGTCCACTTGCCGACAAGTCTCAGCACCACCTATCCCGCAACCTGCTCGCGAGTAATTTTGGATACGAGATCTGCCTTGCCCGTGTTGAGCACGTCAGCCGGATTCAGCCGTGCAAATAGATCAAGTGAACGTGCGATCGTGCCCGTCCAGCCGGTCTGATGGCTCGCACCAAGCCCTGCGCCATTGTCACCGTGAAAGTACTCGTAGAACAGGATGTAATCCTTCCAGTGCGGATCTTCCTGAAACTTCTTCGTTCCACCATAGACCGGCCTTTTGCCATTAGCATCGCGGAGGAAGATATTCGATAACCTGTGCGCCAGTTCTTTTGCTACTTCAAACAAGGTCATTCGAACACCTGAACCTGTGGGGCACTCGACTTTGAAGTCGTCTCCGTAGAACTGGTACAGATTCACCAGACTGCGGATCAATAAGATGTTTACCGGCATCCACACTGGCCCGCGCCAGTTGGAATTGCCGCCAAACATTCCTGTATTTGACTCCGCGGGTAGATATTGCACTTTGTACTCATGTCCGCTCAGGTTGAAGACGAACGGGTGATCCAGGTGGTAGCGCGATAGAGACCGGATGCCATAAGGACCAAAGAATTCGTTTTCATCGAGCATGTAAGACAAAATCTGCTCTACCTTCTGCTTGTTACAAACCGACAAGAGTCGACGATCAGCGTAGCCCTTGAATTTGCCATCTGCTGGCGCGATATGTTCCAGCAGTTCGGGATGTCGCTTCTTGAATACCTCGATCGCCTCTGTCATTCGGGGATGGCGGGCTAGCACACCTGTCGCCTCAATCACAGTAGACGCGCACAACGGCAGCAACCCTACCAGGGACCGCACTTTCAGCCGCATGGCATCGCCATTCGGCAGATGAAGAAGGTCGTAGAAGAATCCTTCTTTCGAATCCCACATTTCATCGTGGTGCTCGCCAATGCGATCCATCGCGTATGTGATCCAGATAAACTGCTCCAAGAATTTGAGGGCGATATCCTCGTATACAGAGTCGTAGTCCGTTAGGATGAGCGCGATCTCGAGCATGTTCTGACAGTAGAAGGCCATCCAGGCCGTTCCGTCCGCCTGATCCAGGTGGCCCCCGGTAGGCAGCGCCGCACTGCGATCAAACACGCCAATGTTGTCCAGACCGAGGAATCCGCCGGCGAACACGTTCTTTCCCGACGGATCCTTCCGGTTCACCCACCAGTTGAAGTTTTGCATCAGCCCTTGAAAGGATCGCTCCAGGAACCGCACATCTGAGCGTCCCAGCTCTTTCTCAATATTGAAAAGGAACAATGTCGCCCAGGCGTGAACCGGCGGGTTCACGTCACTGAAGTTCCACTCGTAAGCAGGAATTTGTCCGTTCGGATGCGCATAGAGATTGCGCAGCATCAGAAGAAGCTGGTCCTTTGCTAGATCGAAATCCACCAAGGAAAGCGCAATCGTGTGGAAAGCCAAATCCCACGCGGCATACCACGGATATTCCCATTTGTCGGGCATCGAGATAATGTCGCTGTTCAGCATGTGGAACCACTCGGTATTGCGCATCGCGCGATGAGTATTCCCTGTCATGGGATGAGCCTCATGCTCCTGCAGCCACCTGTCCAGGTCGAAGTAGTAGTACTGTTTGCTCCACAGCATCCCGGCCAATGCCTGGCGGTGCACACGCCGTTCGTCTTCGCTCAAAGAAGATGGAGTAATCCGATCGTAGAACTCGTTCGCCTCTGCAAGGCGAGCAGACAATGTCTGATCGAATGTAACGAAGGGGTCGGCAGGTAATGGCTGGCTGAGGCGCAACCTCACGATTTGGCTACCTCCGGCCGGGATCTCCAGTTCGTAGTGCGCAGCTGCTTTTGTCCCTTCCTTTGAGGGGTTGACTGCCTCCTTATTGCCGGCGATCAGGAACTCGTGGAATGCGTCTTTGACGAAGGGTGAAGGATTCGATTGCCCCCACAGCCGGCTGGCGTTGGACTCATTTTCTGTGAACAGGAGTTCCGGCCCGCCGTCGCAATACAGCACGCGCTCACCCAACTTCGGGTGTGACGCCAGCACAATTCCCTCTTGCGCGCGAACAGACGGCTTGATTTCACTCTTGTCCCATGACCACGTATTCCGAAACCACAACGTGGGCAGCAAGTGGATCTTTGCCGCTTCAGGACCGCGATTGTGAACTGAGATACGGACCAGCACATCCTCCGGATCACCTTTGGCGTACTCTACAAAGACGTCAAAGTAGCGATCGTCATCGAATACCCCCGTATCCAGCAGCTCATATTCAAGGTCTTCGCGTGAACGCTTCGCGTTCGCTTCAACGAGGTCACGATACGGAAATTCCCGCTGCGGATATTTGTACAGATACTTCATGTAAGAGTGCGTCGGTGTGCTGTCGAGGTAGAAGTAATACTCCTTCACATCCTCACCGTGGTTCCCCTCACTGTTAGTCAGCCCAAAGAGGCGCTCTTTCAGGATTGGATCCCGTCCGTTCCAAAGTGCGACCGAAAAGCAGAGTTGCTGCTTGTCGTCAGAGATGCCGGCCAGTCCGTCTTCGCCCCAGCGATAGGCGCGCGAGCGCGATTGGTCATGGCTGAAATAACCCCAGGCGTTCCCATCGTCGCTGTAATCCTCGCGGACTGTGCCCCATTGCCGTTCACTCAGGTATGGCCCCCAAGTCTTCCAGGGGATTCCCGATTCTCGCGTGTCGTTTAGTCGTCTCTGCTCTTTTGTTTCCAAGTAAGTAACCGAAGACTTCTTAGTTGTTGGTGTCGGTGTCATGTTCCTCTCTCCGTCCTTCGATGTCTGTATGGCTTCCTGTCACAGCCAACTTGTAGTCCTGACCAAATGAGCTTCGTAGCCGGCGATCCTGCACTTGTGTGACCGCGGAACTCTCACAGTCTGATTAGTACCGTTTGTTGCGTTCAATCCGCACGCTGCCACTGGTCGAAATGGACCTGAGGTGCGACTGTTTTGGTCCGATGGGGCCGATCTTTTCGGCAGTCGCAATTGCGGAGGTGATTCCGACAGAGTGCGCTTTACCGCAACGAACAGTCTCGCCAAGAAAGCGGAAGCCACCCTGGACGCAACTTTCTCCGCAAACTGGGAAGGTAAGCTACGACTGCATCCTAAGCCTGGAATCGATGCTCTTGGGACTGGCAAATCTGACAGCTGCTGTGGCTCTATTCGTACGAGTGGCTCAGTTGCTAGTGCATTGCTTCAGTGGCACGAAGCTTCATCCTGAAAACTCCCGCTAGCAAGCATCTGTCCCAAGAAACGTCCGCAAGAGACAATTTTTTGGGACAGTGGCTCCTTCTGCAGCGCAGTAGGAGAAACAGCATATTTCGCTGTATCCATCGACTTGCGTGCCTCCATGAGCTTGTTGCTCCACTCCTGGACGGCTTCGAACTCGCGCTTAAGCAGGTTCTCTCCGCCTCGATCCCCTTCGGTTGAGACTGCTGCCGATACAACTCCGAGTCCACTCTGAGCTCTGGCTCGGTAATCAGCCACCCAGTTCTCCGAGATTGGATAACCATTCTTAAGAGAATTTGCTAGCGAGCTTGCCCACTCCCGCATCAGCGAGATTTCCTCAATCCCCGCCTTCATGAATTCTCGGCTCAAGCGCAGACTGGCCGACGGATCCTCCTCAGTCGCCTTCATTGGGCTGTCAGTGCCGCTACAAGACAGGTTAACTACGATCTGGTTTCCCTGATAATCCACAGATCCATGCCCGATTTGTACCAAACGCTTCAGGTCGACGTATGTTTTGCCTCCGACTTCCATGACAACCACTTTGCCGGACAGGTCATTTATCACGAGAGTCCGAAATTCCTCTCCCGCCTGCGCCGAAGTCACCGTTGACACGAGCAACAAGATGAGTGTGTAACCGCATTCCCTGCTGTTGTGCATATAAACTCCGTGAGCCAGATTCGCAGTTAAGCCGCTGAACCAGCTTAGATGACTGCTACCAGCCCTCCCACTGTCAACACTGATAGCGTTTCGCCGCCGGTTGAGACGAATCGTCAACAAATCGCCGAGCAGACGGAACGGGCCATTAGCGATTCTGTCGAGGGCGCAGTTGCTCGTACTTTTGCCAGTTTAACGACTCTCCACCCTAGTGGAATATTGCGAGAAAAGAGTGAGTCGGGTTCCTCTGCGCTGTCCCAGGAGCAGAAATCATGGGAAAGCTTCGCATCCCCTGCCCCCATCCTTTCGTGATGGTAGGGCTCGTGGTCTGCTGCCTTCAATTAGCAGTAGCACAACATCCTGCATCGGTTGTGAGTGGTGCCTCTCCACAACGGTCGAAGCACACCAAGAGCGTAGACGACCTCGACGCCATCGGGACGCGCAACGTCAGCGGAAAGCGTATCGGCAATTGGTACTCTCTCGAGCGAGAGATCAAACTCGGTCATGAATATTCTGATCAGATCGAGAGTGAAACTAAGCCCTTGCACGATCCGTTCATAACGGAGTACGTCAATCGTGTGGTGCAAAACATCGTCCGCAACTCCGATGCTAAAGTGCCTTTCGTCATCAAGGTCATCGACTCTGAGGAAATCAACGCCTTCGCTCTTCCTGGCGGATTCCTGTACGTGAACAGTGGCCTGCTTTTGGCCACTGAGAACGAAGCAGAGCTTGCCGCGGTCATGGCGCACGAGATCGCTCATGTGGCCGCGCGTCACGCCACCCGGCAGATGACTCGGATTCACATTTTAGACCTCACGTCCATCCCCTTGGTTGCATTTGGAGGCAATATTGGAGGCGCTGCCCGCGAAGCGGTAGTGTCGCTGAGCGCAATGAGGTTCTCCAGAACCTACGAAGCTGAGGCTGACTATTTGGGTGTCGAATACGCTTACAAGGCCGGTTACGATCCGCGAGCATTGATCTCCTTTCTCGAGCGGCTCAATTTGGTTGAGAACCAGAATCCGGGAGCAGTATCCAGGGCCTTCTCTACTCATCCGCCCACTGGTGATCGCATTCGTAAAATGCTGCAGGAAATTGAACATCTATTACCGGCACGCGCGGCCTACGTTGTCTCTACCTCAGACTTTGACGAATTACGCTCTCGCTTGGTCTCACGTACCAGCAAGCACTCGAACAGCACGCCTGATCCACATCGCCCAACCTTACGACGCCGAGACACTCGCGAAGGCAACGAGTTCACACCTTCAGACGCTGCTCCAAGTCCCGATCGGCCCGGACCTGCCTCGCGCTGAACACGTGCTTAGGTACATCCGACTGTCACAACTGCCAGACCGCAGTGGTGTCCACACCGACTAGACTCCTTGTGCAGAAATTGCGGCACCTTGGTTTTTCTGCGGCGATCAGCAGTCCCTCCCGCTAAACACAAACGTACGGGCGGAGTACACCGCTGGGGTCCTCTGCTTGCTGCTGACGAGGGTGGTTATCATCAGCGAATCCGAGAACTCCTAGAACAAAATCACATCACATCTGGTTAGTCTGATAGTTCTAAACGCGACGTGGTCCGAGCAGAGTTGATACAGCGAGACTTGGACACCCGAGCCAACTCGCTTCCCAACTCGCGATTTTACGGAATCACAAATGGTGAGCAAGTGCGCCAATCCGTCCTGCGATACCCCCTTTCACTACTTCCGCGGAGGAAAGCTCTTTGTGTTTGAGCCACACGAGAGGGGCTCTTCCGACCTATTCCTTAGAGTCGAACACTTTTGGCTGTGCGAGTGTTGTGCTCCTAGCATGACAATCGTGGTAGACGCAGGTGGCCATCCTCGAGTGGAGTCGGTGCAGCACACTCGTCCGGCCGCGTAGCTGCGTTGGTTGTCCCTCAGTCAAGACTCTTCGCGGACAAAAGGATCCTCACTTCTGTCACTTTTGTCAGTCGTCGAGTTCCATTGTTAGGCGCGATGATCGTACCGTAGATGGCACAGGCGTCTAGCCGCCAAGCGTACGTCTCATTCTGGACTCACGTCGACAGACTCCAATCCGTGAAACCTGCGGATGTGCGCTGCGACAACGCTGAGATCGTGCGCCATCGCTCCGTACGTCGTCTTTGCGGATGAGGCAACGGAAGTACAGCAGGGAGGGCTTATGCAACTCGAAGTCTCTCAATCGGGACCGTTTAGTGCAACGATTCGAATCATCATCGCTCTCACTTGCGCGGTTATCTTGATTCCGGGCGACATGAGTTTGGTGATACCTGTCTCGGCGTTCTCAGAGGACCAGGAAGCGGCAAAAATCCCGCCTGATCAACTTGATTCTTTGGTCGCCCCGATTGCACTGTACTCGGATCCTCTCTTGAGCCAGGTGTTAGTGGCTTCCACTTATCCTCTTGAAATCGTCCAACTCCAGCAGTGGCTGGAGAAGAACAAGGGATTGAAAGACAAAGCGTTGGCAGATGCAGTGAAGAAACAAGAGTGGGATCCAAGTATCCAGTCTCTGGCAGCGATTCCGGAGGTCGCCAAGAAACTGAACGACAATATCAAATGGACCACCGATCTCGGAAACGCGTTTCTTGCCCAGCAAAGCGATGTCATGGACGCAGTACAACGCATGCGCAAGAAAGCCAAAGACACTGGAAACTTGAAATCCTCTGAGCAGCAGAAAGTGGAAACAAAGGTGGTCGAAAGCAAGCAGGTGATCGTAGTTCAGCCCGCCAGTCCGGAAGTTATTTACGTTCCTAGCTACAATCCGACGGTTGTCTACGGCCCACCTGTCTATGCCTATCCGCCCATAGCCTATCCACCGCCTCCACCCCCGGGGTATTACGCGGCAGGCATGGCGATTTCATTCGGCGTCGGCATGATGATGGGAGCAGCCTGGGGCGGGGGCTGGGGGGGCTATAACTGCGGATGGGGCCACGGCGGCAACAACGTCTACATCAATAATAACAACAACTTTGTCAACAATTCCAACCGTAACACGAACGTGAACCGCAACACGAATGTCTCCAATCGTAGTGGCAATAACTCCTGGCAGCATAATCCTCAGCATCGCGGTGGCACTCCTTACCCGAACCGATCGACGGCAAACCAATTTGGTGGGACGGCTCGCGGAGACTCAATGGCGAACCGGCAGGCAAACGCGCGCCAGAACCAAGGTCAACGAGGAGACAGGCAACAAGCGGGAGGCGATCGCAATGGTGGAAATCGCCCGCAACAAGCAGCAAGCCGTGATCGTACGGATTCCGGACGACAGCAAGGCGGTGTGAGCGATCGCAGCGCCGGAGGCGATCGTAACTCGGGCGGGCGATCGGCCGGTAACAGCAGCGCAAGTCGAGGTGGTGGTGGCGGGGGGGATCGGGTCGGAGACCGAAGTGTTTCCAGTGGCGGTGGCTCTCGTGATTCCAGCGCTTTCGGCGGAGGTGGCGGGGGCAGTGGAAGCAGCGCCCGCAGCAGTAGTGCACGCGGCTCCTCCAGCATGGGAACATCCCGCGGTGGTGGTGGATCGAGGAGTGGTGGTGGCGGCGGCGGCCGGCGCCGATGATCTGGGCCACAAACTAATTAGGAGGAGTCTATGAGACTCGCACAGCTTAGCTTCGCTCCATCGAATGCTCACATCGCCATTTTGCTCGCGGCTTGCTTTTGTTCTGTCTTGCCGGTCCCGTCAGTCGCTCAGTCTTCCTCAGACAACCCAGCAACGGCGATCTCGACCGGCCAGGACTCGTTCGCTAGCCCGCAATGGGCTGCCGACGCCTTGATTCGTGCTGCCACGGATTACGACGTTGCTGCGTTGCTGAAGATCTTCGGTCCGGAAGGCCAAGATTTTGTGTCCTCTGCCGACCCGGTGCACGACAAGAACCGTATCGACGCCTTCGCCGCTAAAGCTCGAGAAAAGAAGTCCGTCACAATCGATCCGACAAACGGATCGCGCGCTATCCTTTCCGTCGGAAACGACAACTGGCCATTCCCCGTCCCGATCGTCAGAAAGGGACGCAAATGGATCTTCGATTCCAAACAGGGGCACGATGAGATTCTTTTCCGTCGCATTGGAGCGAATGAACTCGATGCCATCCAAATCTGCAAAGGCTTCGTCGAAGCACAGAAGGAGTACGCATCAGAAATACATGATGACTCAGGAGTGAATGAATACGCGCAGAAGATCATCAGCACTCCCGGTAAACGAGATGGCCTGTACTGGCAGAATCCGGACGGCACACCTGGGGGTCCGATCAGTGAAGCCGTCGCACGCGCCATTGAGGAAGGCTACTCTCCAGCTCAATCTTCCGGATACCACGGCTACATTTTCAAAGTCCTGAAGGGCCAGGGTCCAGCAGCACGACTCGGACAACTCGACTACGTCATCAATGGCGTAATGATCGGAGGATTTGCCTTGGTCGCGGCGCCCGCCGAATACCGCATCACAGGAGTCAAGACCTTCATGGTGAGCTATGACGGCAAGGTTTACGAAAAGGACTTGGGTCCTACCACGCGGGAGATTGTCAGCGCCATGGAGCGCTACAATCCTGATAAGACTTGGCACCCGTTGGGTGAGGAATGGACACAACCAGCGGATTCTTCGGCGGAATGAGTCAAGGGCGAAACTCTGGATTGTTCACTAGGTAAAGGCATACGATCGCGTGACGGCCTGCTACGCGTCCGCGAACGGTAACTCAAGAATGGCCGGCAACGGCCCACAGAATTCGATGGTGCCATCGATACAGATCGGACAAATAGCTTGCAGAACCGGGTATTGAGAATGGATGGCAATGAAGGAATTGCACTTCCCACATCGCCACAGCGTAGCCTGCAGCTCTTCGGTCAAGGCACTCTTTTTATGGCCACCTTTGCTAAGGCCAGAGATGTTGTTCATAAACTCCTCACCTTCATTTGCCACAGGTCGCATTATCAATCCGGCCAATGATTTTAGAACTGTGTCTTATGACAGTCGGGAGCACATCGTTCTATTCGCGCCGTTTCTCCACCCAGCAATGCGTACCTGTCAGCTCTACCAGTTTCAGCCTGCAGAGACTGTGAACTATTTTGCCCGCAGGGCTTTATTCGGAGGGCACGTGAAAACCACACTGCACATTTTGTTGTTGGCCGTAATCTCATTCGGCGCCAGCGACGCCTTTGCTCAGAAAGTAAAGGTTGGATACGACAAGGAAGCGGATTTCTCCAAATACAAAACGTACAGTTGGGCTCAGCCTGCACTGCCTGCTGCGCGGCCCGTCCTCTTTGAGGCGGTAGTCGCGCGGGTCGACGCCGAGCTGCAGTCTAGGAACTTGTCGCATGTTCCTAGCGGTGGCGACCTCACGATTATGCCTTCCGGCGGGGTGAATTTCGGTATTGCAGGTGAGGCCAGCACACCGTACTCGCCGACCTACGGCGGGCCTCCGCCGATGTTAAACGCAACTATGTGGACCGGCCCTGGTGGATCTTCATCAGCTGGAACCTATGTCCCCGAGGGGACGCTGGTATTAACTTTCGTCGAGCGAGACTCCAATAAAGTGGTCTGGTCTGGTTCCGTGAAACAGAAACTCGACATCCAAAAGAAGACCAAGTCTCTGGAGCTTGCCGATAAAGCTGTCATTAAGCTACTGAAGGAATTTCCGGGTAAGAAGTGACTCGCCTTTTAAAGCATAGTCTTCTCTTCCCTGCTGGTTGATGGCTCCGAGGCATCCTCTTTCGCAGCGTTATCGGCAGCCACTCCAAGCCCTGAGCCGCAGCGGAGATCATTGCTCGACCAAAGGAATCTCCGAGGCTAGCTGCAGATCTACCACCAGTCCGATACGACGATCAAGCTGGAAGAATCGAGCTGTCTTCTTGTTGTGGAGAGCATCCTGAAACTTTGGCAAATACTTCAATCTCAGCTGGATGACTGCGTCATCGCTCTCATTCCACTTCCTTACTAGAACCTGCGCATCTTCGCTCGAAAGGTTTTCGTACTTGGCAGCATACTCCTTAATCATGGCAAGTTTAGCGTCGTTGATCTTCGTCAGGTCCGCAGCATATTGATCATATACAGGCCAGAACTTGGTTGCCTCGCTCTCCGTGAGCGACATGTTGGCTGCCACAAGCGTCTTTTTGTCCGATTTCAGATCTTTCCGCATTAGTTGAATGTAGTCATCAGACACTGCCGAGGCAGACTGCTGCGCCACCAATCCTGCGCATCCCAGCAAAATGTTGGCGCCGACCAAAACGATACCTTTTCCCCTCATCATGGACCTCCCTGATCAAAATCAGAACGATTCGCTCATTCACTTGATCTTCGGGCAGTATGCTCCCGGCTAGTTTCGTGAGGAACGGCGTTCACACAGAGGCTACGGTTCTCGCGTCAGGAACGACACTGACAATACTGACAGGACGCGGTTTTTCAACCGAGCGAACCTCGCACCCTTTTTGGCGGAAGTTTCTACGGAGGGCGAGCGACTCCGGACGGCATCGTGTTTATGCAAAGTCGCACTCGTATCGGCTGCTCACTATCACGAGATGACACTTCCCTGCTCTCGATATGCCCGAAGCAGCCCATCCGGTCAATGGAAGCAACGCGTTTCGAGATCCGATTCTTTGGTGCGATTTCGTGTCCTCGTTGTGGCGGTTCCGCTATGAGAATGGCGCGCTCGATGGCACTCATGAGTGCCTTCCCGAATCTTTTCTAGGGTGTCGCTGTCAGGCACACCACTGTCAGGAATATCAGGGCGAGTTTCACTCAACTTGGCCGAGAATCACCAACCTGGTGAATCTCAGCCACTTCCGCAGCCGACAGAACTGCAGTCTCGTGCTAGTTTGTGTTTCGTTATGTACGTTAACTCCTTAGAACCAAAGCCACTCCCAAAGTAGTCTTCCCGCCCGGTATTGGCCCCCAGATTGCAACATTTCTGGGGTGGTTCAAGTCGATGACCCACCTTAATCATCTTCGATGTGCCAATCACGCTTCGGGAGCACGGTGCTCATATACCACCTCGTCCGGCAAGCAAGATCTATGCCAAGAGGGAGCGGTGTTGCAAGAGATAGGAGTTCGCATTTTGGTGGTCGAGGACTATGCAAGCTGGTCCCATTTCCTCTGTTCAACACTTGGTCAGAAACAGGAGTTGAGAGTTGTGTGCGTAGTGTCCAATGGTCTAGACGCCGTAGAAAAAGCTAAGCAGCTGACACCCGACCTGATCATGTTGGACATCGGCCTTCCACAATTGGACGGAATCCAAGCTGCGCGGCGAATACTGGCCTTTGCTCCTCAGTCAAAGATCATCTTTGTCAGCGAAAACCGCGACCTGGACATCGTCGAGGAAACTCTGAAGACGGGCGCTTGTGGCTATGTCTTGAAATCACGGGCCGCGAGTGATTTATTGGTCGCGGTCGAAGCAGTTCTTGCTGGCGGAACATTCGTAAGCGAACACATTTCTCTCTAGACAGGTAATTATCCACTTGGAATTCTCAAAGCGAAGGAACCGATTCAGCGGCTGGGGGACGTGCTCTAGGCCTCGACCTCGGGTACATCACGGCGGCCGAGACATCCCGCCCGTTCCATTGATATTTTGAAGTGCTTTACCCGCGGAACTGTCCTTTTAATCTTCCCAGTCGCCTATTCTTATCGCAGTGTGCCTGGCGGGTCTATTGTCTGGGCTCGATTCGTCAGCCTGGTGCGCGCCCTCTATTCCGCCCACGCTTAGAGTACGATGGCGTCGCAGCCGGGCACGGTCCGCATGGGTCCCTTCCTTGCAGTCCAGATGTCCCGGTGATGTTTCAATCACGTCCCTACTCGCCGGCACCTTCGATATCCAGTAGCTCCACCATTCGAAGTACGCAGCTCGATCCTTGTCCTTCAGCATCAGGGACCACCCTTCACAAATGCCCACCCTACTAGACCATCAGCACGCCCAAAACTGGCAGAAGCGTTGATTCGTCCCCAATTATTTGCAGTGGTGTAGTCACATTAAAGGTCAAGCCACAGGAAATGAGACTCATACGGCGTTTTGATCACCGATTAGAGGACCCCCGATCCCAGCCTTTGGACGCCCAAACTCGCGAACTGGATGCGGATGATTGGTTCGATCCCACCGTCCCCGCACTGTCAGGACCGACAGTTCTTCACCGCTGGCCATGGGGCTACATTTCTCCCAAGACATTCCATGCGTGGACTGTTCGAGGCGAACAAGGAGAAGAAAAGCGAATGCTCAACCTAAGGCAACTCATAAGAAAGTTCGGTATTGTCCCTCTGGTCGTTACTTTGCTCTCCTTCCCCGCTGCTGCTCAAAGAGTGGAACTTTTTGGTGGATATCAGTTCACTCACCTTCAACCAGCCTTCAATGCAAACGGCTGGGATGCCTCAATTACTGGGAACTTCAAACACATATTGGGCATCACCGGCGATTTCAGTGGAGCTTATGAACGGGGCGTTCATGCATACACATATACCGGGGGACCGGTGCTGACTGCCCGTTTGCCCGTAGTACAGCCGTTTGTACATGCGCTATTTGGTGGTATGACGGTCGGCGGCGGAACATCCAGTTCCACCTCCGGCTTCACCATGATGTTTGGCGGTGGCCTCGATATTGGAATGCGCAAAGGAATCGGTTTCCGAGTCGTACAAGCGGACTGGATCAGCACCAACTTCTCAGGGACCACTCGTAATCGGAACGTCCGCGCTTCGACAGGGCTTGTAATCAAGTTCTAAAAGAGGATCGCCCTTTGTTTTTCTCCCGCTTCTTTCGAGCGCTTAACGCTGGCGCTGTCCACGGGGATTCCCGAGAACGATTTTACAAAGATGTTGCGTAGATTAGGAATCTTAACCTTCCCGGATCGGCACGTTAGCCCATGCCGAGGCTCATTCACCATGAAGTATCATATTTATCTGATCGCGACACTCGTTCTCACGCTGATTTCCTTCGCCGCAGCACAAAACCAGAACTCGCCCGCGGTTGACCAGGCCCCTAAAGCAACCGGGAAACCTATCGATTTCCTCTTCAATTACCTCAACATGGCAGGTACCACAAAGGCCAGTGAGTTCCGGCCTTTGACTCAGCGGGAACGAACCCATATCTATTTGAAAACCATGGCGAATCCATTGGGATACATTAAGGCCGGATTCTCCGCCGGAATCGATCAATGGAAAGACAAGCCTCAAGAATGGGAACAGGGAGCATCCGGCTATGGAAAGCGCTTTGCGAACATCGTGGGCCAGTATTCCATTCAACGCACTGTGACATTCGGTCTCTCCAGCGCATTCCATGAAGACAACCGTTATTTCAATTCTGGCAAAACGGGTCTCTTACCCCGCACTGAGTACGCGCTAGTGAGTGGCGTGCTTGCCCGACATGATGATGGGAGCCGGCATGTGTCAATTTCCCAGGTGGGCGGAGTAGCCGCCGGCGCATTCCTGTCTCGTTATTGGCAGCCTCCCAGCCAGCGCTCTGCCGGTGATGGGGCCGTCAGCTTCGGGATCACCATGGCAAGCAATATGGGATTCAGCGTGCTGAAAGAATTTCTTCCTGACTTGGGACGGATAATCTCGAAGAAACACAAAACTCCCTAGCGCTGTTCAGACTTCGAACCGTGATCGCCAAGCTTTGGCGACTAGTTTCCGCCACTCACTCCTTTGTTCACCATCAGCTTAACTTCGACGCGTCGGTTTTGCGAGCGTCCTTCCGAGGTTTCATTCGAAGCAACCGGATTTGAAATGCCCATCGCACCGGGAGAAACGATGTGACGAGGTGGAACTTTGCATTCCTGCATCAGGTAATTGACGACTGCGTACGCGCGATCTTTGCTCAAACTCTGGTTCGCTGCCGCATTTCCAGTTGAATCGGCGAATCCCTTTACTTCAAGGATGTAGCCAGGTACGCTACTGGCATCTCCCGCAAGTTTCGTTAGCGCCGCCCTATCTTTTTCCGCCACCACTGATTTGCCCGTAGCGAAATACACAATGGCCTGGTCTTTCACGTCGTAATCTGCCAAGTCCGAGAAACGCCGGCTTACCTCTTCGTCATTGGCTGAGATCTGCGCTTTGTTCGCTGCGATATTTGCCTCGTTTACAGAGATTGATTCCTTGTTTGAAGCGATCTTCACCGCATTCGCCGCTACTTTTTCTTCTGTAGGCGCCAGCCCAGCCTGGATCATGCTGGCGGTCTGCAAGTCGTCTTTGCTGAACGTAATAGTTTTGGCTTCGAACTTGCCGTCCGCCCCTGGAGTACCCTTCACGCTGACCTTAAGCCCGGGGATGAGACTTGTCCACGACATCTGCTGTTTACGTAGTCCGAGGCCTTTCGGCGTCTGCACCTTTGTTGAGTCTGTTAGGGTGACGACCTGAGTTCCATCGGCGGTGCGCAGCGTAAGAGTATCCGCCGCACGTGCGGTGATCAGGCCTTTGACGGTGGTTTCATCTTGTCCAGACATCAGGGCCCAGGGCACGCAGCAGAAGACCAGGGCCAGAGCTACAAACACACTGGTTCTTTTCATTTTGGTTACACCTCCACGAGAGGAAACTATCGACGTAACCCGAATTTGTGCACTGGCAAAACTAACAGCTTCATGAAAAGTGACGATTGTGGCAGGAAATTTCCGTGGACCTCGTTCTCCGGGCTCTGGCGGAATAAGAAACGTAGAGAAACATCGCTCGACTGCCAGCGTTGACAGGTGACGCAGTCGAGTCGAGTCGCGAGAATTCCTCGTTATGAAGCCGCAATTGCGTGCACTTGCTGTAGTTCTGTCGATCATGGGCTGTCTCGCCTTTGGCAAGTCCAGCCACGTGGTGATGAGCTGGCGGAATCCCAACGCACCGGCCAAGCAGTTCCGTCGTGTCCTGGCAAAGGAGATGGAGTGCTCGTGTGGACCGGCATCACCGATACTTTCGATCCCACCGACGTAGACAAAGCAATCGGCAAACTTGTCAAGCTGCTCGTAAAACAAATGCAGAGTGACGGTGTACTCTAAGAAGTCGCTACCGTGGACGGTGTAAATTCCTCACGCGACGCAGTAATTCTTCACGCCAGGCCAACAAAGCCACGCCAACTTCTATCCTCGCGCACACCAACTGGGAAGTAGCGGTTGTGTATGTCGGGTGGACGTATTGGCCTAGGTTCTCCGGTTGGGGAGATGAAACGTGGAATCGCCTTTAATACCGGATTCCTACGGTGACTAGAATTAATTGCGTGCTGATGTTCTTTGTCGGTGCGTAGTGATAGCGCGTCTCCACATAAAACCGGTAAGGGGCCGCGCCGACTCTTGCCGTGAACCCTATGCCTCCGTTCGCACCTAAAGTGTTCGAGGTCGAGCTTACCGGTGGCTGGTTGGGGGTTACTATTCCCGAGGCGCAGGTGTATCCGAACCAGCGCCAGACTGGAGTGCAAGGGTTGCCGGAGCCCGAATTGACCTCCTTTGAAAGCCAGGTATTGCGGTAGTACCAGCCCCCGCCACCGATGAGATAGGTCCCGAGTAATCGACCTCGCAATTCGAATCGGTAATTTCCAGTGAGAGCATACAGGTCGGAATTTCCGTTAAGATCCTTCGATTGCAGGGCTGTTTGCAGCGGTTGCAGAGCTCCACTTGACGGATAGACTCTGGTCCACATGAACTCACCGACCACTGCATTACGCAGGTTGAAGTTATACCCGACACCGCCCACAATGCCCCAGCCGGTGCCGACAGCCTGAGCGGAAGGATTGACAGGCACACTCACAATCATGGCAAGATTACTGTTGAGCTTGCATTCATCTCCGCAGTCATCCTGTGCTTGGAGAAGTGGCACCGACACCAGTGCGATTGCCAGAAGAATGATGTTTCTCACACTCAACTTGCGAATTTGCATCACTCCGTCCAGTTCGGCTCTTCCTGATTCCTCGAGGAGTACAGCCTCCAACCATTGGGCGCGTTCGAGAGACTGTGAAAGACTCTAACCTGCCAGAACCTTAACCATTTGAGCTTCGCGCCCGCCTTGCCGAGAGAATTGTGAGGCTTTCTGCCTTCTTAATGTTGACTCCGACGCAGATATTACGGCCGTTTGCCGGGGTCTCGAACTGTCAAAATTGGCAGCGGCTCTAAGAGGCGGCGGACGATGGGACCCTGGAGACTTCAATGCCCATGCGCAGGAGTTTTCCAGCCAAATCACGTGCGAGGTGACGCTGTAATACACTCCGAGTTTCGAGATGGGCATTCAGATAGCGCTCCAGCGTCGCCGTATCCCACTGGAGGATGCGGGCTGGTTCCACCGTCACTGCATCCACGTCCGACACAACTCCTCGAATGAGGAGAGCCGAACCCACGATCTCCCCGGCTCCAAGTTCACCGAGAGTCCGCCCTTCGTTCGTCACCCGAACCTTTCCATGAATGATGAGGGAAACGCATTCGATGGATTTTCCGTGTTCCATTAAGCGCTCGCCGACGGCCGTCGTGGTCCAAGATCCCATGCTCAGAACCCGTAGAACTTCCCGCGGCGGCAAATTCCCGAAGGCAAGCCGCCGTACCTCCTCCTCCTCTGACGTCAGCTGGACGGGTCGACGTTCGCGAAAGAGACGCCACGCATGAAAGATATTGATTCCGGCAAATAGAACGCTCCAGCCGAACGCAGCCCACAGAGGTGTTGGCTGAAACATGAGATAGGGAAGCGCGATTATCGAAGATGCGACGGCAAACAACCGCAACCATAAAATGTCACGAACGCAGTACGCCGCCAGTAGCAGGATGTTCGCGATGTGAATGAAGTAATCGACTTTGAATTCCACGTTTCCTCTCCCTTGCTGCTGAATATCTGTTACGGCAGAAAATGCGTTCTCCCCGTGATTGTGGCGCTCCGAGATTGCCGTTGAAAGCTGTCAAATCTCTCAGTGGCCGTTCGCTCCAATGGGATGTAAGGGGTATCCATGGATTGGAGCGACCCTCTCGAAACATGAAAATCGCACCCGAACCGCTTATGCAGGCTGAGACCAGAGCACGCGAGTCCTTGGAGGAAATCACAGACCTGGCGTTGGAATTCGGCCGACTATCGATGGAGGCGGGCGCAAGCGCCCGTCATGTAGAGGACATCGCAGAAAGAGTAGCGCTTGGTCTGGGGGCTGAGCGGGTAGATATGAGCATTGGCTATTGCTCCCTGGCCGTCACGATTTCTTTCGGTCACGAAGCAATCACACGAATCTGCAAAGTTGGACCGGTGGGCGTGAACGAGCGCCTGCACGGCGCCTTGAGCGAAGCTGCTGCGCGAATCGAGCGCTGCGAAATGACTGTGACACAGGCTCGTACTGAGCTCACGTCAACGCTGCGCGAATGTTCTCGTCATGCCGATTGGCTCATCACGCTCGGGGTCAGCGTCGCGTGCGCCGCGTTTGGTCGGCTGATGGGAATTGACTGGCGAGGCGTTGGACCCATCTTTTTGGGAGCTGCACTCGTCCAGATCGTCCGGCGCGGGCTGGCGTTGCACAATGTAAATCCCTTTATATCCGCGGCAACGGCGGCGTTTTTCGGATCAGCCCTGTGCGGATTCGGGGCACGGTGGGTTGGCAGTCCTACAGCGGCCACGAACGTGATTGCCCCCGTCTTGCTGTTGGTGCCCGGAGTACCCCTTTTCAATGCGCAGTGCGACATCCTCGAAGGTCGTCCGAGTCTGGGAAGTGCCCGAGCCGTCTGGGCGGCGGTGATGCTCTTATTCATGACCCTGGGTGTCTGGCTGGCCCGGGAGTTGCTGGAAGGAGCGCGCTGACTATGGATCTGCTGCCACTGCTCCACAACACGGTTTGTGGCGGGCTCGCCGCGGCAGGCTTCGGTGTGCTCTTCAACGTCAGCTTCCGAGGACTGCCCTGGTGTGCGGCCAGTGGAGCACTAGCCTTGGCATTGCGGACGATCGCTCTCGGGGCAGGCTGGAGACTCGAAGCAGCCTCGTTTGTCGCGGCTTTCCTGCTTGGAATCGTCGTTCAACTGCTTCCATCACGGATCGGGGTTTCGCGTAATGCCCTTCATGTCGTGGGCTGCATTCCTTTGATTCCGGGTGGATTCACGGCCAAGGCGATTCTGGGATTGTTTGCGGTCACCGTGCAGCGCCCTGACACGGCCAACGAGGTGCTCATCGCTGCCTTAGAGAATCTCTTGCGCGCTTTATTTACCATCGGCGCTCTGGGAACCGGACTCGCGCTCCCGATCGTTGTGCTCCGAGCACGCTCGCGGAGGATTTCGCGGACCTGAGGTTCGATGAGACAAGAGCGGCGAGGGCAATGCGAGTGCAACCCCTGTGAATCGGTCATCACGTTCATTACAGCGTCTGAGTGCCACCAATGCCTGTTACAACAATCAGGTGTGGAGTAAGAATAGAAAAGATATGACAATTCTGTAGACAGTCGTCTCCATGATGCGGTTCTGACGTGAGTGCCCTTCCCAATATCGAAAGTCGTCCTGTTCCAGTCCGCGTTGCATTGCTGGTGGGCAGAGACGCTCTCATTGAAGAGCAACTGCATGACATTCTGGAGCCCGGTGTCTGGGCACTGCAGCACGCAACCGATAACGCTGCGGCGCTGGCGATGGCCCGCGGTAAGAATTTTGATCTGGTCTTGACCAGCGAGAAGACGTCCGGCAGGGAGGACATTGAACTCCTTCGCAAGCTGAGACGCATACGTCCGCATACACGCCTGATCATCCTGGCCGAAGAAAGCACGCCTTCGGACGTAATTGCCTCAATGCGCGAGCATGCGTTCAGCTACTTTTCCAAACCATTCTCGGCATGCGCGCTCGCGGTAATGATTCGTCATGCGATCGAAGAACCCTGCTGGGACGACGGCATCGATGTAGTCTCGGCAACATCGGAATGGATTCGCATCTATGCTCGCTGCGATCTAAAGACTGCCGATCGAGTACTTCAGTTCTTTGATGAGATTGCCGACTTGCCGAATCCGGAAAAAAGCGCGGTTGGCATGGCTTTTCGTGAGATGCTGACGAACGCGATCGAACACGGCGGGCGCCTGGACCCTAACCAGCAAGTTGAAATCTCTTATTTGCGAGCCCGTCACATGGTGACGTGTCGAATTAGTGATCCAGGGGAAGGCTTTACCTTGGACGAGATTCCTCACGCTGCGATAGCCAACCCGGCGGACGACCCGATACGCCACTTCGCATACCGTGACGCGCGTGGCATGCGACCAGGTGGGTTTGGCGTTCTGCTCACCCAGCGACTGATAGATGAACTCGTGTACAACGAGCAAGGCAACGAGGTTACGCTCGTTAAGTATCTCGATCTCGAACCGCGGGTTTCACAGAGTTCAAACCTGCTTCCTCCAACCAACGCGGAGGGATAATCAGAATCCTGGTCGCAACGCTGCCGCGGAGCAAAGTACCTCGCAGAGACTTGAGCAGTGCCACCCAACGGCAGTCACGGTTTTGCCGTTATATCAGTCCGAACGCGTCAAGTTCCTTGTCGGATGTCGGCTGCGCTGGCGGAACTGGCGCCTCGCGAACATCATTCAACAGCATGTGCCTTCGAATACTAAACCAGCAAAGATTAAACCATTAAAGCTATAAGAACTGTCAGTAGCGCGGTTTTCATGCCGTCGATATATTCCCGATAATTCACATCGGCCCACATCCCCACCTCTTGTCCACCCCTCACAAGAGTGATGTGGGCCCGCTTCTTTAGATAGAAAGTTCCTTTTAGTTCATGCCTGCGCGAACGTCGACCAATAGTTGATCAAACGCCTGCAGTCGGATCAAACCTGCTCGTGGATATTCCACATCGATGATGACGTACACGATGATGACAGTCATGACCGCGAAACTCAGAATGTGGAGCCAACTCCGGCGTTGGCCGTTTGACATCCTGTACCCGGCCAACATCGCGCAAATTAGACCGAGGCCGAACAGAAGTACGTAGATGATGTTGGGTGGGTGGGTTTGTAGCGCCATCCCGCGTGTCGTAGTGATGTCGATCATGCTGTTTAGCGAAGGAAGAAGCAGCTTGCCAGCGTCCGCGTGAGAATCTTTGAGTTGCGTAGCGGCCACTGCCTTGGTCCAGATCTCCTTCTGGATTTTCTTGGATTTGGCCACCTCCACTTCCGCTGCCTCAAGGTTTGGCAGCTTGCGGTAGGTTTCCAGTCGAGAGTCCACATAGCTGCGAAACAACCCTTGAAGGTCGGGCTGCGCTTTCACTGACAGCAAGTTGAGCCGCAGGTACGCGGTTTCGATGCAGTTCGCCTCCACAGCAATTAACGCCCGCTTTTCGTTAAACCGTCCTGCCGCGCCCGAAAATGTGAATGCCACGACCAATCCAAACATCGCGAACATCGCGCCTTCGATCGTACCCAGGCTACCCCGCTCGCCTTCCGATTCGGTCGGGCGGCGCCGGATGCCAAGGCGACGGCCGACTTCCAGCATGATCAGCATGCCGCCGAAGAGCAACACTGCGAAAAGCCACGGGGAAATAGGAGGCTCCATCTAACGTGATCCTTTCAATCCCGCAGGCTCGCGTCTTACCTAACCTCTAGCTCATGTCTGCGGCGCGATTTCGACGGTTCCCTCCAGCCAGGCGAGGAACAGTTTGTATCCCACTGATAGAACGATTGCACCTACGAAAAGCCCGATAATTCCCATCGCCATGAATCCGCCAATGGCCCCCAGGAACACAACCGCGGTGGGTACTGCGACGCCGCGCCCCAGCAGCAGAGGCTTAAGCACGTTGTCCATCAAGCCGACCATGACACACCAAACCAAAAAGATCACGGCCTTGGTGGTGCTGGCAATCGCGAACATGTAAATCACAGCTGGTATTAAGACGAGCCCTCCAAGCTGGAGCACCGCTGCAAAAAGGAAGACTATCCCCCACAATCCAGCACCAGGGAGGCCCGCAACCAGAAAACCTACGGCCGCGAAGATTGACTGGATCAACGCTACGCCAATAATGCCGTTCGTTACGCTGCGGACGGTGGCGCCGGCCAGTTCCTCAAACTCCGGCCCCTTGTCGCCAAAGAGACGGTTAGCAAGTGAACGCGCCGTCCTACCACATATTGCAGAGTTCGCAAGAAGTACTCCAGCAACGATGACCGAAAGAATCCACTGCAACACCGCCAATCCGACTCCAGCAGAGGCCAAAAACAATTGTGGAATGATCACTTTGATCTGTGGAGCAAAGGTCTGCAAAGCCACGGCCAAGTTCTTGGAGGCCAGTTCCCAAGCGTCTTTCAACCGAGGCCCGATGACAGGCCAGGTTTCGATGCGTGGCGGTGGCGGTGGAATGAGGTGTGTTCCATCCTTGAGGCGAGCCGCCAGACTCTGAATACCTTCAACCAATGATCCGGTGAGCAGCACAACCGGCACCAGTAAAACGACGAACAGAAATACAGTAACCGCCACCGCGGCAAGACGACTGCTGCCGCCCAGTAAATTCTGAACCCTGCGATAGCCGGGGTAAGCCGCGATGGCGATGATGATGCCCCAGGCAATCAGAGGAATGAACGGCCGCAGGATGAGAAGACACGCGGCAGCCAGCAAACTGAGGAGCCCCACGTGAATAGCCACTTCAAGGGCACGACGCATGTAGTCCTTACTACTGATGCCTTCCAAGATCATTTACCGAGTCCGTTTCTCTTCTAGTGCGTCCGAGCGACGTCTGCGCGAGGTAGACGGAGGATCACCATGGCGTGTCGGAGAGAAGACCAATGAGTAGCGCCAGCAGGGAGCGAAATCCAGCGCACTCAGTCGGATTCTGGCGTGCTGGCACAAAGTTGAAACCTGTCATGTCTGTCAGGGGTAGTTCTGCAGCATTTCCGGTATTGCCAATACCGCACACTATCTCTCGATTCGGTACGGAAAGAGTGGTCCGATCACTCTCCATAGTGCACTCCATGATCAGCTTCGCCCCCACTATCAGTCACGGGCGCCTTTTCTATACTGCGTGCAGTAGGGACTTAACGCCCGTTGAGGGCAATGACGCTATCTGTTTTGACAGTTCCCTACGCACGAACCTCCGCCTCATGCTTGCTGGGACGGCTGCGGGCGCTCGTTCGACGACAGTCCAAGCGGGCAGCAAACAACGCCTTCCCAGAAAAGGAGACAGGCCCATGGTGCGAACTTCGTTCCAGAAAGTGCTTGAGACAATTATCAGGAAGGCTCTTCCCTGCTTCCTCACTTCCACAATCCTACTGATGATTCTCCCTGTGTTCGCCGCCGACAAACAGAAAGATGAAGATACCCTTCGGCAAGCCAACCTCGTGTTACAAGGTTTGCTTAACAGCAAGAGCATCTCGCCGACCTTGTTGTCAAAGGCGGATTGTGTGTTGATCCTTCCTGGTGTTAAAAAGTTTGGCTTCGGTGTCGGTGGAAGCGGCGGCCGCGGTCCATTACTGTGCCGTAGTGGCCAGGACTTTAAGGGCAAGTGGTCAACGCCTGCGATGTACTCAGTCGGTGGCGCCAGTGTGGGTTTTCAGATAGGTGGCTCGTCCAGCGATTTTGTCCTCTTGCTCATGAATCCGAAAGTAGTGAATCAGGTGCTGAACGGAAAGACCAAGATGGGCACCGATGCGACGGCAGCCGCAGGCCCTGGAGCCACGGCAGCAAGTGCGTCTGACGCTGACATTTTCACCTATGGGCGGGCCAAGGGCGTGTTTGCCGGCGTATCACTGGGAGGCGCTACCGTGGAACCGGACAATGACGCGAACTACCGCCTGTACAGCAAGACGCTGACGGCCACCGATATCGTACGCGGAACTGATACCAAGCCATCGGAGGAAGGTAAAGCCCTGGTGACAGTGCTTAACAGCAAGATCGGAAAGCAGAGCAAATGAGAAGAGGCCAATTGCCGAGATCCGTGGACAGTCACGAAGATGGCAGATGTAATGTATTTGATTCGCGATTAGGTGCGACATTATTCCTGATAAAAGACTAACAAAATGCCCAGCAGCACCATGCCACTTGGCCAAGCGTAGGGAATGAAGCCTCGGCGCCAAAATTCACCATCGTAAATAAATTTAAACAGGGCGACTCCCATGCCAACGATCATGAACCAGAAGTGTTCGCGCTCGACAAGCAGCATTGAAGGCGTCATGTGGTGGTGCTGACCGGGCGAGGGAGTATCGGCGATCGCTGGGTTTAGGAGTATAGAGGCGTGATCCATGCTGGAGTGGTCCATGGGCATGCGGGAAAGGTCCATATCTGTCGTGGGGTGGTCCATGCCGCTCGTGGCATCCAATGCACGGGCAATAAGTGGCGTACCGTCGGGACCGAGCGCAGGATTGATCAGGTAAGCTCGGGCTTCTGGCGAAGTCCCCCCGGCGCCGGCGGTGTGATCGTGAACAAGGAGAGACGCCGCTCCTACGACGGCCAGGATGGAGAATGCCCAGGCCCGCCAAAAACGATTGAGGGATCCGCGCGCGCGAAGATATTCGACTATGCCAATCGCAATGAGAATCAGCGAATAGATCTTGTGCTGTCCAGCTTCCCGGTCGTGGTGCAGAAGCCACGCCCAGCTCATGTTGCCGCGCGGCCAGATTTCAGCATCACTCCAAAGGGCCAGGAACAATCCCATAAGCAGAAACAAAGCTGGCCAGAAATGGCGCAGAGGTCGGAGATTCGGAGACAGAAAGGTCACCAGCACGAGGAGCCCGACTCCAATCAGTGCCCACCCAGCGATGTGGTGATTAAACTCCGAAGGAGCCTTGTTGGGATCCACAGATGCGAGGGAGACGGGACTTGCAACCGCGACCACGTGTTGGCCAGAAACCTGGGCCATCAGAACGTTGTCTGCACGTCCGTCCAATCCCGCAAGACTGACCCAAAGAATCAGAACATAACATATCGCACGCATGCACACTCCAGCTATTGAGCAAAAATGACTTACAACTCCCGCCCTGCCATAACTATCGAGCGGATTAACTGCCAACAAAGGCGATAACTCTTGTGACACAGGATACAAACTGATGAAACCCCGCCCAAGAATGTAATTGAGATTGCTTTCTTGTCGGGTATGTCGACTACTGGCAGTTATAACAGGATAACTATTGCGATAACACGCTCCGTGGACTTGGTTGATTTAATCAGACACGCTTTCCGGCCACTGGCAAATGTCACAGTAGCCAAGGGTAGTTCTGGCCCTCTGAAATGAGCTGGGCCTCTCATTTTATGGTTCTGCACGAGAATCTGGGAAAACGTATGATTTACGCGGGTTTTAGCAGTTTGTCCGATTTGACAGCCGCAGTCGCCGTCGCTGTGGGAATGTGGAAACCCGGCCCTTTGCGGGTTTCCAAGCTCCGAGGGCGGGCAGAACCGTTGTGGCTGACGTTCCATCATTCCGCCCTCGGAGCGCCATTTCCACAGCGAGACCCCGGTTTATCGGCCATTCTGGCGAGAATCTGTTGCTTGGCGACCGGCGGAGCGGAAATGGGTGCCTTTGAGAAAGCCGCGTAGAATGCACGTTCCTCCAGATTCTCGCTCAGAGCCCATTTTATGAGGGGCCGTGAGTCATTCCAATGAGCGGAAGTGCGCGGCGGTGACCGTCAGAGAGAAGATCACGGAGAGATTCCAACGACAGATCAGGCTGACAGAGTCGGCCTTGAGCCTCACGCTTGCTGCCGCTTGATACGTCTGCCCTCAGTGACGCGACTTCAACAAGACGTTCCAGGATCTCCAGGAGGAGACAAAATGCGCAAATGGATCCTTTTCACCTTGATCATGATGTTTGCACTGTGCGCTGTTGCGGCCACGAAAGAGAAGGGGAAAGTAGCGCTGAAGGATGTTCAGCCGGCTGGGGTAACTGACAAGAAACATAAGCATCAGCAGTACGACTTGTTTTTTACCATCACCTCTGGCCAGGACTACACTTGCCGAACCTCTGATAAAGCATCGGTTAAGGCAACCGAACTAGTCGTTGGCGGCAGCATTTCGTACGAGGTCAACGGTAACAAGGGGAAAATCAAGACTGAAGCCGGGAAGAAGGTCGACTGCACGATCGTGCGCGTCGCCAATGGCTCATCCGCGCCCAAGTGAGCGGAGGGCTCCGTTATCGTCGAAGGGGAGAGTTTGTTCAACGATAGAGTCGCTGCGGTCCTCTATGGAATTCTGGTTGCTGGAATTACCTCGGGTACGGATTGCTAGAAAAAAGCTGATCACCGCAGAAAAGAGTTCCATCGAGGAGGCTCAACAGGACGGCCTGATCTCCCAGCGAATGGCTGGCAAGATGCTGGAGGAGTCGGATCGGCGATTGGATCATGTGGCAAACCAGGGCTGAATACTTGCAGCTCCTAAATCGGCAGTTGAGAGTGATTTTGGAGTCGAACCGGGGAGCAAATCACACTGCTGCACTTTCCTGAAAGTTTGTTGAAATCACGCGCTTTCGCGTGCACGAGGCAGGCGGTTGAAGAAATTATAGCTTTTGACAACTCGACTCTCTCGGCACTCACAATCTAACCCAGAACGGCGTAGAATCGTCGCCAAGACAGCAGTGGTGCTTCAGCGCATCTCATATTGTGGCTTCATCCGCAAGTAGTCGATATCGGTGCGCCAGCGGGTGAGGAGCGTGAGCACTTCACAAAGGTCAGGTCTCGGAGGAAGAGAAAATGGACGTGAGAGCAGCACAAACGCTGACATCCGACAACGAACTCTTCTACCATGCCTTCAACGCTAGCCCGATTGGGATTACGCTAGAGAATCTAGAGGGACGACCTCTCTTCGCGAATCGGTCCCTTTGCTCAATGCTTGGATTCACTGAAGAAGAATTGCGCGGCAAACACTGTGCCGATTTCTCTCCTCCCGAAGATGCCGAGAAAGACTGGGCTCTTTTTCAACAATTGCGAGCAGGATCGATAAATCACTACCAACTGGAGAAGCGTTATTTTCGACGGGATGGGTCGTTGGTGTGGGGACGATTGAGTATCTCTTTATTGAACAGTCGTCCAACCCCGCTGGTAGTTGCGATGGTAGAAGACATCACTGACAAAAAGACAACAGAGGAGGCATTACGCAGCAGCGAGGAACGGCTGAAAATCTTTGTTAAGCATGTACCAGCGGCAGTGGCGATGCTCGACTGCGACATGCGTTATCTCCAAGTAAGCGACCGCTGGTGCGTGGATTTCCGACACGAAACTTCGCAATTGCTAGGACGTTCGCATTACGAAATGTTCCCTGACATTCCCGACCGCTGGAAAGAAATTCACCGCCGTGCTCTGGCGGGAGAAACGTTGCGAGCCGATGAAGACCGTTGGGATCGCGAGGGCGGCACTGCGTGGCTCCGATGGGAGATTCGCCCTTGGAAGAACTCCGATGGGCTACCCGGAGGTATTCTCATTTTTTCTGAGGACATCACCCACCGCAAGAATGCTGAGGAAGCGCTTTTAGGCATGAGCCGAAAGCTGGTCGAAGCACATGAGCAGGAACGTACTCGGATTGGGAGGGACTTGCATGACGACATCGTCCAACGACTCGCGCTTCTGGCGATCGAACTCGAAGGAGTTCAGCATGACTTGGCGCCTGAACTCAGTCGAAGAATAGACGATCTACGAAACCAAGCTACGCAAATAACTAACGATGTTCAATTGTTATCGCACGAACTACACTCTTCGAAGCTGGAATATTTGGGCATCGTTGGAGCGATAAAGAACTTCTGCAGAGAGTATTGCGAGCATCAGAAATTGGAAATTGACTTCAAAAGTCATGATCTGCCTGCTGCCATACCAAGCGAACTTTCTCTTTCTTTGTTCCGGGTTCTACAAGAAGCCCTACGCAACGGCACGAAGCACAGCGGGGTAAAGAGTTTCGAAGTGAAGCTGTGGGGAACCCGGGATGAGATCCATCTTACGGTTAGAGATTCCGGGGTAGGCTTTCATCCCGAAGCGGCTAGGGGAGGTCGAGGGCTTGGTCTGGTCAGCATGGAAGAGCGACTGAAACTTCTGAACGGAACCCTTACAATCGAATCGCAGCCCAAGAGTGGCACAACGATCCACGCTCGTGTGCCGTTCAGTTCAAGCGAAGATTCCATGCGTGCGGCTGGGTAAAAACTGCGGCCCACACTTCATCATCCGGCTGTTTACGAGAGTCACCGCGCTAAGAACCTCCACCGCTCAATGTTTTGGCGGACAATAAAACGCTCCAGCGATTTTATAGTCCTGCAGCGTAAACATAATGCATACATTTTGGCGCTCAGCGACGGAATGTTTGGCTGCGCGTGCTACAGAAAGCCCTGCACAATGCCGTGAATCACAACGGGGTGCATCAGTTCGATGTGCAATTGAGTGGAACATCGAATGAGATTCATCTCACCGTCAGCGATTGCGGCAAGGGCTTTGATCCCGCGACGGCAAAGACGGGCCGAGGACTTGGTCTCAACCGCATGCAGGAACGACTGAAACTAGTGAAGGGCAGCCTTTCCATCCTCTCGGAACCGAGGCGTGGTACTACTATCCACGCTCGCGTTCCTTCCACTTCAACTAGGGATTCTGCACCGGCGGCAGGGTAGAAACGGGTAGGGTCGCCGTCAACGATTTCACCGGGAATAAATGGCTGAATGCTCGGCACAGATTCGTTGAAAGATTTGCCTGTCCATCACGCCTTGAACACTATCCTGAGAATACCCGCAGAGAATGTCCACGTTGTATCTCTTGGCTAGCCGATTACCGAGTTTTTCCATTTGAATCGCCGCCTCTGAATTACCTTGGGCCCACAAGAGATGCACACATTCTCCGAAAATTGCAACGCGGGCTTGTTCTCTCTTCACGGCTTCGGCCGCTTTCACAATAAGATTACCCAATAGCTTCGAAAACAGAACTGGATCAGGTATGCCATTGCGCATGAATGTCGAGAGCGTCTCTGCGGCATCCAAGGTTATATACCTGCCCTGCTCAATAGCAGCACTAATATCCAAGCCATTTGCCTGTAATTTCAATAGAAGGCTGTCCCGGTGAGACTCGGTCGCGACAACGATAGCGGCATTCCCGGCGTTGAGAGCAGTCACGATGAACTGAGTAACATCATCTAGCAGACCTGCGTCGTCAGAATAGAACCCCACATCGTGGCGATCAGCGATTTCCATATTTTGGTCGAGTTGTGCGCACCTGTTGCTTTGCAGGTCTTGGGTGGCTGCTGCGTACGAGTCACCGACGAAATCATGGCCAGAAAATCTCCGACCGACAAACTGCCCGCCCCGAAGAACTACGTCCAGAGCCTCCAGTAGCTCGCTTCCAGCATCAGTCTTGACGACATAGCCACATGCACCGAGACCGAGGGCTTCCGCCACCCCATCGGCAGAACTCTCTTGACTCACAAAGAGTATTTTGGATTCGGGGGACAGCTTGCGGATTCGTCGAGCCGCTTCGATTCCATTCAGCGATGGTAAGCCGATGTCGAGCACAATCAAGTCTGGGTGCAGTTCTTCCGCTCTCTGAACAGCTTCTAATCCATCTGAGACCTCGCAGACGATGTGCAATTCTGGTCTTTTCCCCAGAGTCGAACAGATGAAGCGCCGAAATGGTTCGTTATCCTCGACGACAAGAACCCGGCTTGTTGACGTTTCCAATTCGCCCCCTTTGCACTGTCCAAACCCGACTTTGAGAGTCAGTCGCTGTTTGTATTCATCATCCCATGCTCCGCAATTGAGATCGTTGCGCGGGCGCATGGATAAATCGGCGATTCTGGCTGGGGACTGATACGAAAGAAGCGATTTAATACTACACTTTTCCACGGGTCCCGCGATGAAATTCGGCTCACCGTCATTGCGCCTCCGGCTTAACAACAAAAGGTCAAGTGAGACGTGGGTGATGTTGATCTGACAGAGGGTGGTCGCACAATACAGTGAACACAAGGGTCGTCACCGTCAAAAATGACAGGTGCCGAAATATCGAAGGTGTGCTTGCTGAAGATGTGTAGAACACTTAGGAGACTTGCCCGTCGGCACGCTTCCGGACTTTCTCCAGCGCCGAACAGGCAAATCGGCGAAACGGTTCATAATCCTCTACCACGAGCACCCGGACTGGCGGCATGCCTCGGCCGCCGCCTCTGCGAGAACCAGTAGCCATGTGCTTAACACTCTTTTACTGAAGGTGCCCGCCGTTTCATCGTTGGCGTGGTTGTGCAATCGGTTCGGCACGCTAAAGAACTCCCAAATGTGCGCTGACGAATAGACACTGCCAGGCTTCGCCTTCAGAATCAGGTAACAAACGCCTGCCGATGTACAATGCAGATTCATGCCACCTCGGTGGCCAGTCTATTTCCGGAGTCCTTTGCTTTGTCCTGGTCCCCAAACAATCTTCCCCGTATCCTCCTCTTGACTCTGACCTTCACAACTGGGTTGGTCTTCCATGCCGGCGCCGAACCCAAGCCACAGCCACTTTCAGACGGTTCTTATCAACTGCATCTGGTTCACACACATACTGGAGAGCGACTGAACATCGTTTACCGCGATGGAGCAGGCTACGACCCTCAATCCCTGGCTCGCCTGAACCGTTATCTGCGCGACCACCGCACTAGCGAAGTTCATGAGTACGATCCCCGCGTGTTCGACCTCCTTCACGACCTGACGACCGCACTCGGGAATCCTGCTCTTGAGATTGATGTAGTCTGCGGTTACCGCACTCCCTGGAGCAATGAATTCCTCCGCACTCATGGGCACGGAGTCGCTCGCCACAGTCTCCATATGCAGGCCATGGCGATTGACATTCGGATACCGGGAGTTCCAACCGTGCAGGTGAGGGACGCTGCCTTAGCGCTGCATCGAGGCGGTGTTGGCTACTACGCCGCATCTGATTTTGTGCACGTCGACGTGGGGCGCATCCGGCACTGGTAGTGGATCTGCGAATTACGGATAAGGATACCCCTTGGCCAACGCCGCGGCGAGTTTGGCATCGTGTCCGTAAATGTCATCGGTGAAGTGAACTTCGCCGTTCTCATATGCGAGAGCCGTCCCATAAACAATGAAGACGGGAACTGGCTTCACGAGGTTTATAGTAACGTTGTCCTTCCCGCTCTGCATTCCTTGCTGCACTCGCTCTACCGTCCAATCGGGATTGTTCCGTAGCACCCAGGCACCTAATTCCGCGGGTTTCTCAACTCGAATACAGCCATGGCTGAAATCACGGCGGGAGCGCGAGAATAGAGACTGAGAGGGCGTGCTGTGAAGATAGACGTTGTGTTCGTTGGGAAATATCAGTTTGATCAAGCCCAGGGCATTGGACGGGCCTGGCTTCTGTCGCACTGCTAGCTTTCCCGCACGTAGTTGCGCCAATACTTCATCGGAAATTTCTCCTGAGGTAACTACCTTGCCGTCTTGTGTCGTAACTTCATAGTTTTTGCTCGCGATGTAGCCGCGATCGCGCTGGATCGCTCGAACAATCTCGCTACGGAGAATGCTCGGCGGAACATTCCAGTACGGCCGCAGTACAATATAGGTCATGTCGCGAGTGAAGACCGGCGTCTGCGTGCGCATCCCTTTCCCGACCACCACACGCATGTCCATCACTACCTTGTTGTTCTCATCGAGGGCACGGAGACGGAAATCCGGAATATTTACGATGATCGGCGGCGCCGAAAACTCAGCCGGCAACCAGCGCCAACGTTCCAGTGTGAGTTGCAGTTGAAGCACCCGGTCCCGAAGTGGCACATTGAGTTGTTTGATGGTGGAGGAACCGAGGCGGCCATCAGCATCCAGACCGTGGCGGCGCTGGAAGTGTTTGACCCCATCCACCAGGGAACCGTCATAGGTCCCCGGGTCACTGGGAAGAGTGGCATCAGTGGGCAGGTCGCCGACGAGCCGCAAGAAACGAACCAGCCGGGGCACACCAGGGTATGAATGACCGGGCTCGATGGGCTTCGTAACATCAGGAAGTTTTACTTCTTCTTCGGCGCGTGCCAGTTCGATATAGCGTGCGAGCGCCTGCTCAGTCCTGCGGTAGCCAGCAAACGGAGGTTCCACTTCGTCCAACACTGCTTGTAGATCCGAAGTAGTCAGGACTCGATCGCGTAGAAACTGATCCAGGTCGTACTTCTTCCGTTCTACACTCAGTCCAAAATCGAAATGCTGCGGATTGATTCGTCCGATGCGCAAATCGGACACATAGCGCATGGTGCAAACGGTCAGCGCCACGTCGAAACGAGCCACGACTGCGCCACTTGGCGAGCCCTGCAGGGCACGGATTCTCTCATCCCATCGCGAAGCGTCGTAATCTTCCGGGTCGAGCCCTTTTTTCCCAGCATCCCTGAAGCGCTCGATTAGCGACAAGGCCTGCGGGACGGGTCGTGCCTCCCGGACCCAGGAAGCCGTGTAGCTTGAAGGCTCATAGAATTTTTGCAGCGAGCTTCGATAGTCACTGAAGTTCGGCCAGCGCATCCCTTCGAGGTTCCCGCTCGCGACCAGATTCTGTATATCTGCTTGCTGTCCGGCGCTGACACACGCCAGAGACACGATGGCAACAGCGATCTTCCCCACGAGGTGTTTTAAGTTATGCATGTATTGGGTTTCTCAGGACAATTGTCATAATCATGGTTGGCGCACTGGTTCATTGGCTCCTTGCCCATCCTTAATACGGCGGAGAGACTCAATGAGACGTGCTGATCCGGATGAGTGCACGCTACAAGCAACGGTTCTCACGAGTAACTGCTAGAACTGTCAGTGCCACAGGCACTTGGCTGCCGTGCTGCGCTGTCAACGTCACCTCTCGACTGAGCCTCGCCGGACTCGCCATGCTTCAACCTCGAGGCCGGAACCGCGCAACCGTTAATCAGCCGACAGTATTACTGTTGCGCTCATCCTCTCTCTGCGATGTATCACGCTATAACTTCTAACAGTTCCGGACACACAGCCACCGGCCTACATTCGTTTCTTGAGAGAGGGAGAGCCTTCATAGATCCCAGATCGTACCCTCGTCACTTGAGAATTCGATGGTCACGATAGAGCTCTCTGGGCGACTCTATCTGTTAAATGAAAGGAAGGGCTAACAGTGAGCATAGATGTCAGCACCCATCAGTCTGATGGCATCGCGGTCGTCGGCCTTAGGGGCCGAATCACCCTCGGTGAAGGTACCGAAGCTCTGCGTGATACGGTGCGCGACCTGCTTTCCCAAGGGCAGAACAGAATCCTCTTGAACCTCGGCGAAGTGAACTATATCGACAGCTCTGGTATCGGCGAACTTGTCAGTGCCTTCACTGCTGCCAAAAGGCAGGGAGGCGAAGTCAAACTGCTGAACCTGACCAAGAAGGTTCATGATCTGCTGCAGATCACGAAGCTCTACACCGTCTTCGATGTGAAAGACGACGAAGCATCGGCCGTAGCGTCTTTCGGCAGTTCCCAAGAGCGTGTCGCTGGATAAGTCATCTCTAATCGCGAGTGTCCGAGACAAGGCTGTCTTGGCCGGAGCATTTTCGGATCCCCACAAGGCCGTGCAACAGGCTTACAACCGGACGAGCAATTTTTCTTACGGAATGGTGTACATCGCCTACTCTTTCTGAACAAGTCGCCGGCATCACAACAATCAAGGATGGGGTCACGACCGGACGCGACGCCTTGGTCAACAAGGCCGGGGCGCCCGGAACGGTGATTGTGACGCTAGGGTTTCATTTGTCCCTCGCAGCGCCGCGCCGAGGTCGCCGGACAGTCCTGACCTTCCCCGCCTTTCCTCCTCCACAGAAGAACCGATCGGCGCCATCGGATTCGAGCCCGGAAACACCCACTCCGCGGGGCATCTCAAGGCTCTCGAGAACCTCTCCAGTCCGAGGATCGATTCGCCTCAAATCACTCTCGTCGCCTTCCCAGGTGGCATGCCATAACTCTCCATCGACCCAGGTCACGCCGGTGACGAAACGGTTGGACTCAATGGTGCGAAGAATTGCTCCCGTTTCGGGATTGACTTGATGGATCTTCCGGTTCCGATACTCACCGACCCAGAGCATGCCCTCGGCCCACGCGAGGCCCGAGTCGCCGCCGCCACCTGGCGCGGGAATGGTGGCTACCACTTGTCCGCTCTTGGGGTCGATCTTATGAATGTGATCTTCGGCGATCTGATAAAGATATTTTCCGTCGAAAGCCGTTCCCGCATGCGCCGCAACTTCGATCGTGCGCTGCATCTTTCCGCTCGACGGATCGAAGGCGTTCAACTGGTCACCGGAAGCGAACCAGACGTTCTGACCATCATAGGTGACGCCATGGACTCGCTCGGCACCCGGAAAGGGCCCATATTCGCGGACGATTTCGGCGGTGGATTTGTTCATGCGCCCATCCTAGTCGTCCGGTAGTGGAGCGGGGAGTAACAAGATTGTCGTGAAACCGGGGAGAGGCGGAGTGATCCAGCGGCGGGCTCGAGCTTGGCCGAAAGACTGCACTTTCCCCGCGGCCGCTAGTTCGTCGAGTGCGCGCTGCACGGTTCGCTGGCTGGCGCCGAGGGCCAGGGCCAGGGCTGAACTGGACCATGACTCGCCGTCGGCCAGGAAGGCGAGGACTGCACCATGTTCTTCTTCAACCGGGCGTGCTAGCACGACGACCTCGCTCCGGCTGCGAGGCTTTAGCGCGAAACCAGGCCGCGTCGCGGTGATGGTGGTCAGTGGGCGAAGCATCCTGCGCAGACGTCCGATCTCGACGCGCAAACGTGCGCGATGCGATTCATCAACGAACCGTGCTCCGAACGCGCGGACCAGTAGAACGTCTCTTGGTACGTCGCCGGGCCATGCCTCGCCCAGCGCCCGAGCGAGCGCGAACAACACTGGACGCGTTGTCAGGGAAACGAGCGTGTTTCCCCTGCGCACGACATTGCGACAGGCGTCGATGACAAGCGCTTTCGACGAGAGGACCGTTTCGACTTCTTCGAGCCGGAGAAGGCGCTCCTCGCCACGCCCAATCCGGCGAGCAGCGGGCATATTTAAGACGCGGCGGGCACTTTCGACTTCCGCCGTCAGCGCCGGGATATGAGCCAGGCGTGCGACTTCCTCGCCGCGCGTTAGTGCGGCCCGCGCGTCCTTTGTCCGGAGGCGACGCATCGCCATTCCCGCAATGACCAGTTCGTGAGCTGTTCTTAGTGCAGGGGGAAATGGTGTGGGGTCGAGATCCGCGAGCATACCCTCGACGTCGTCGAGGCGACCAATCAGGAGGAGACGGCGGACAGCGAGATAGCGCGCGAATTCGGCGTTCAAACGGTCGCCGTGCTGCTCCAGCGTGGATCGCGCTGCATCGAGCGTTTTCGTGGGCCAATTCAGGTCGCGCGACGCGAGGGCAACCTCGGCCTCAGCCACCACGCATCGGGCGCGCGCGACGGGTTCTTTCGCGCTGAATGCGCGCGCAGCACGTCGCAAGAGTTCTTTCGCGCGTGAAAAATCGCCGAGTTGCGCCATCGCAATGCCGCGCAGCGCGAGAGCAGGCGCGTCGTTCCGCAGGGCGACTCGCTTCAAGGCGCCGAGAGGATCACCCGCCGCGAGCGCACGTGCTGATGCTGTGATCAGCGAGTCCATCGAAATCCCGCCACACTTGTCACTCCCACTCCTTCGACGCCGCGCGATAAATATAGCGCATAGTCATGAACGAAACGGGGCCATCGAGAGCACAGCGAGCAAAGACATTGGACAAAGGAGAATCGTATGAACATCGAGAACAAGACAATCTTAATTACCGGCGCGAACCGCGGTATCGGGCGGGCGCTCGTGGATGAGGCGCTTCGGCGCGGAGCGAAGAACGTCTATGCGGGTACTCGCAGCACACTGCAAGTCACCGACGAGCGCGTGACACCCATAACCTTGGACGTGACCAACACTTCGCAGATCCAGCAGGCAGTCGAGAAGATCGGTACACTCGATGTCCTCATTAACAATGCCGGCATCGCGATTTACGACGATCTGAGCAATCTCGAAGTAATCGAAAGGCATCTGGCCGTCAATTTCCTGGGGCTGCTAAGAGTAACGCATGCGTTCTTGCCGGCGCTCAAGCGTTCGCAGGGAGCCATCGTTAATAACCTCTCAATGGTTGGGCTCGCGGCATTGCCGATCATACCTTCCTATTCTATTTCCAAGGCGGCCGCCTTCAACCTGACGCAGTCCCTCAGAGCGCTCTTAGCGGGCCAAGGCGTAAGTGTTCACGCGGTGGTGCTTGGCCCAGTCGACACAGACATGAACCGCGGCTTCGAGATACCCAAGGCCTCGCCGGAGTCCGCTGCTAGCGGCATCTTTAATGGCTTGGAAAACGGCGAAGACGAAATTTTCCCTGACCCCGCCTCCCGGTCGATTGCCGAAGACTGGCGCACGGGCGCGCTTAAGGCGCTCGAGCGACAGTTTTCAGCTTTCGTGCCCACAAGCCCGGCCAGTGCAGCGTCCGAAATGTAGTCAGCAGAAACGACGGTTTGGACAAACGAACAATGAAGGCTTCAACAAAGGAGAAAGAACAATGACGACACATAAGACTGGAACACGCGAAGAGTGGCTGAAAGCGCGGCCCGACTTGCTCAACGCAGAAAGCAGAAAGCAGAACCATATGAGCATCAAACGAATAGAAGTTCAGAGGAGGGATATATGTGCCCTGCATGCATCTCAAGCACAGCAGTGATGGTCGCTGCAGCCACATCCACGGGAGGAATTCTGGTGGTCTGCATTGGCAAGTTCAAAAACTTGTTCAGAACGAGTGGTCTCAGTCTGTTTCAGAAAACAAAGGAGAAATGATATGGCAACAAGCAAACATAGAGACAAGGAGCAACAGAAAACGCATATCGCGATGAAAACACCCCCGATCGTGTTGCAGCAGGAGTGGGAGGCTGCGCGGCAGCAACTCCTCGTGAAGGAGAAGGCCTTGACCCGCTCCCGTGATGCACTGGCTGCCGAGCGTCGACGGATGCCGTGGATGGCGGTGGAGAAGAAGTACGAGTTCGAAGGGCCCGAGGGTAAAGTTAACCTGCTCGACTTGTTCGAGGGTCGCAGGCAGTTGATCGTCTATCGCGCCTTCTTCGAGCCCGGGGTGTTCGGCTGGCCGGAGCACGCCTGCCGCGGCTGCTCCCTGGGCGCTGATCAGGTGTCGCACTTGGCCCATCTGAACGCCCGCGACACCACCTTGGCCTGGGCCTCACGCGCGCCGCAGGCGGACATCGCGCGGCTGAAGGAGCGGATGGGCTGGAAGATGCCGTGGTACACCATGACCGACAGCTTCGACGCGGACTTCGGCGTCGATGAATGGCACGGCCACAACGTGTTCTTTCGCGACGCTGAGCACGTGTTCCGCACATACTTCATCAACAGCCGCGGCGACGAGGCGATGGGGACCACCTGGAGCTACCTCGACATCACACCGCTCGGCCGTCAGGAAACCTGGGAGGACTCGCCAGAGGGTTACCCCCAGACCGCGCCGTACAAGTGGTGGAACTGGCACGACAACTACAACGCCGAAGCCTCGCCGCACCCGAAGTGGGTGGATATAATCACCGACCCTCAAGGAGCCGCCTTGCGAAGGCGCGACGAAGAGGCAAAGGCGAGCTAAGGAAAGTCGCCACTTCGCCGCCTGAGCAGTTCGGCTCTTTTCATACAGGAGATACGATGAAACACGTTATGAGAGATGAACTTGGAGCGCCCAAAATAGTCAATTAGAGCATCTTCCGGACCGAACTGGACGTGCTGAGAGTTCGCGAGAGGCCGGTAGCGTCGTCCCAGTTAGTCTCGAGGTCATACCTGCGATATGGCGATTTCGGATCCGCTCGCCAACTTCAATTGACACTCAACCATGACGGTACTTTCAGCGACGTCACTGACAAAGCCGGCATCGCTACTCCAACTGTTCGCATTTTGAGCTTCACAGTCGTATAAATGTTTCTCGCAAGATGATTCTTGATTAGTATGTGGATGTTCCAAAGTGTCGTCGGTGGCTGCCCGATTACCATTCCTTCCTCAACGGAGTTCTCATGAAGCGTTCCTGGCTGCGCTCGCTCATCATTGTACTCGGCGCCTACTGTTGCAGCGCGTCGGCGACCGAGGCGAGCCTGATCCTCGTCAACGGAAAAGTATGGACCGAAAATCCAACGCAGCCCACTGCACAGGCGGTGGCGCTCGATGGTTCCAGAATCCTTGCGGTCGGTGACAATACTGCGATTCGAAAATTCGCCGGCGCCAACACTCGCGTCATCGATCTCGGCGGACGCCTTCTACTGCCCGGCTTCAACGACTCCCACGTGCACTTCCTCATCGGCGGCGGTTCGCTCATCAGCGTGCACCTTGGCACCGCCAACAGCCAGGCCGAGTTTAAAGAGCGCATCGCTCAATTCGCGAGAACGCTTCCCAAGGGTGCGTGGCTGCGCAACGGCCTTTGGGATCACACACGCTGGAATCCGCCACTTCTCCCCACCCACCAATTGATCGACGATATCTCCGGCGATCATCCTGCATTCCTGTGGCGCCTCGACGGACACATGGCCCTCGTGAATGCGCAAACCATGAAACTCGCCGGCATCGATCGAAACACGAAGGACGTGCCGGGAGGCGAAATCGAGCGCGACAAAGATGGCAATCCAACCGGCATTCTCAAAGACGCAGCCACTGGTCTCGTTGAGCGCGTCCTGCCTCCGTTGTCTTCCGAGGAGGAGAACCATGCCATGGAAGCAGCCATGCGCGAAGCGGCTGCTCACGGCGTAACCAGCGTGCAAAACATGGCCGACACCTCTGTTGACGAAGGCCAGCCTCTCAATTTCCGCGAGTTCCAGAAGATGGAACGTGCCGGCAAGTTGACGGTCCGCATTTACGAGGCTCTTCCCGTCCGCGATTGGAAAACGCTTGCCGACGCCGGCATCGTCGCGCCATTTGGCAGTCCTTATCTCCGCCTCGGTAACTTGAAAGCCTTCGCCGATGGTGCTCTTGGTGCTGAAACTGCCTGGATGGATGAGCCCTTCACGAACAATCCGGCAAAGAGCGGCCTTGCCAGCCCCGACCTTCTCAACGCCGAACATTTCTATGAATCGATGCGTATGGCCGATAAGGCGGGACTCCAGCTTACGATTCACGCTATCGGCGATCGCGCCAACCGCACCATCCTAGACCTTTACGCCCGCCTGGAGAAAGACAATGGCCCCTCTGATCGGCGCCCACGCATCGAGCACGTGCAACATCTTCATCCCGAGGACTACCCGCGCTTCGCAAAGCTTGGCGTCATCGCGTCCATGCAGCCCTTCCACGCCATCGACGACGGCCGGTGGGCCGAAACCATCATCGGTCCGCAGCGTATCAAGTCGAGCTACGCATGGACATCCCTGCTGGATACGGCCGCAACGCTCGCATTTGGTTCCGACTGGCCCGTCGCGCCATTGGATCCGGTGATGGGCATCTATGCTGCGACCACGCGGCGCACTCTCGACGGTAAAAATCCAAACGGATGGATCCCCGAGCAGCGCATCAGCGTTGCGCAGGCTGTCCATGCTTACACCATGGGATCCGCCTTCGCTGAACACCAGGAAACGGTCAAGGGATCTATCGAGCCGGGCAAGATGGCAGACTTGGTGGTGCTCTCCGACGACATCTTCACAATTTCGCCCGAGGCCATCGAGAAGACAAAAGTCGACATAACCATCTTCGATGGCAAGGTGATCTACCAACGTTGAAGCCCAAAGCTTTGGCCCTGAAGAAGACAGGCTAGTGCCAAGCAATCGTCGCTGGTGGCCGTTAGGATTATTCTGGGATAATTGAATTGTTTTCGCACCCCACCTGAGTTGTTCACCTGCGACTTGAACGGGGCGAGATCCTGAGTGCATGAAGGAAATAACGGCAAATCACGACTTGGAACGATTTCGGGCCGGCGCAGCGAAGTATGCCGCCTACCTTGAGACGCCCGAGGGCCGGCTTCGGGTCGACCTCGCCTTTGCCAGCTTGCAGGAGTTTCTGCCGCAGGCGACACGGTCTTTGCGCGCTCTGGATCTTGGATGCGGTACCGGCGCAATCGGAGTGCGCCTGGCGCGACTTGGCCTTCATGTTACTTTGCTGGATGCGTCCATACCAATGCTGGATTTCGCCGAGCGCGCCGCGCGAGAAGCAGGAGTCACCGAGAGGATTGCGCTGGAACACGGCGACGCCTCGCAATTGGCAACGTTATTTCCTGCTGCATCGTTCGATCTTATCCTCTGTCACAACGTTCTGGAATTTGTCGAGGACCCAATTGCGGTATTGGGCACTGCGGCTCGGGCCCTACGAGATTCCTCAAGCATGATCTCGGTCTTGGTACGCAACCGCCCAGGCGAGGTGTTGAAAGCTGCGCTAGTAAACGGCGACTTGCTCGCAGCCGAGCGTAACCTCACCGCGGAGTGGGGAGATGAGTCTCTGTACGAGGGTAGGGTGAGGCTATTCACCGCTGTCGGCCTGCAAGCCATGCTGCTCGAATCGTCACTCGCGCTAACTGCCGAGCGTGGCGTACGGGTCATGTCGGATTACTTGCCGTCTACGGTTTCCCGAACTGATGAGTACAAACGAATTTTTGAGCTAGAGCGTAAGCTCGGCAGGCGACCGGAGTTTGCCGCAGTCGCCCGCTACACGCATTGCCTAGCACATCGCGCAGAACCAATCATGAAGGAAGGTGCATGAACAACGTCACAGCCCAGTCTTCGTTCACTGCATCCCGCGTCGCGCCTGACGTCGGTATTGCGCTCGGGCTAGGACTTACCAACGAATGCAATCTCGCCTGCGCTTTCTGCTACCGCGATCCAACTCGCACGGATCGTCTTTCTCTCGATCAAGTAAAGGCAGTCATGGAACGGCTGCCCGTACGATCGGTGAATCTCGGCACCGGCGAGAACGGCATGCATCCCGACTTCAAGGCGATCCTTGCCTACCTGCGAACAAAACCGGTCAAGCTCACCGTCACCTCCAATGGTCACAGCGTTGCTGTTCTGGAAGACGATGAACTGCGCGCCTTTCACGACATCGAGTTCTCGCTCGATTACGCGACGCAAGCCGAACAGGATGCACAGCGCGGACACGGCAATTGGGAACTCATCCACCAGCAGGCAGCACGATGTCTAAGGCTGCGTATTCCAGTAACCATCGTCGCCGTCATGATGAAGTCGAACTACCTGCGTTTAGCCGATGTGGCGCGAGTAGCCAAACGGTTTGAAGCTCCTTTGCGAGTGAATGTCTACCAAGCCGTGCGATCGGACATTTATGCGCTCCGCTACGAAGAGTACTGGGAAGGGTTCCGCCGCCTCTTTGAGGAGACCGATGTCATTGCGATTGGCGAGCCGCTGGTTCGGGCAATGGTGGGGCTCCCACCACTTCGAGGCGGTTGTGGCGTGAGCACTGTACGAGTAACACCAAAAGGCACGACACAACCCTGCGTCTATTGGCCAGGGGCAGGGGAACCGCTCTCAGACCTCATCTCTGCTGGTGTACATATCCTGAACTCCACACCTTTCGAGCAGGCACGGACACTTCCGCAAACCTGCAAGGAATGCGAATTCCGCGACTCGTGCCATGGCGGGTGTGCCGGACGGCGAAGCTTGCAAGGCGCACTGCTGGAGCCGGACTCCTATTGTCCGATCATTCGGAACGAACGTCCACGACTCGAGATCCGCACGGCTGCAAACCGAGATCTGCCCAAACTGAGCAGTTCCTGCACCACAGTGGTGATCGCCAGGTAGTCTGAAGCGCATCGAACAGCATCCATTGTTCGAATCAGCCCGACGGGTGCCCCATTCAACCTCGGTTTGGGCTTGAGTGGGGTATCCGCGAATAAGCCCGCCTTATTTCGCGTCGATCCACGCATCTGATCCCGTCACCTTAACTGCAACGCCAGTAAGGAAGATGTGCAAGGGCTTGCCGTCGGCGGTACCGCGATGTTCGGTTGAGAACAAAATTGGACCGGCCTTTTTGTAGCCTTCCCACGTTGCGAAGACGCGGCTTGGCGGCTTAGCCCCGCCGCGGTGGTAGTCGAAGTACACGACACGGTTGTCTTTGACGTAGAGATCCCAGATGTCACCGGGGGTGTAACCCACATCTGCAGGATACTTCACCGGGACCAACTCGGCCGTGCCAGGGCCCACCGGCAGGTTGAACTTGCCCTGATCGATCGCGCTGGCGCTCTTGTCCCAGTAAGCATGGAAGGGGAACAGCGCCCAATAATTATCGTTGATGAAACTTGGGTCGATCTGAGTTTTCACGGCGTCGGATTGGTTGCTGAGGTCGGTGCGTACATAGGAAACGTTCACCGGCTTTCCGTCTTTATCCGTTCCTTCAAAAGTGACCTTGTTGGTCTTAGGCTCCCACTCCCACTTGTGAGCAGCTTTGAACAGTCCGGTAATCTCCCCATTCCAGGTGTAGCGGATAGCCTCAACTTTGTCCCACGAATCAACCCCGAAAGTCTTGGCGACTTGATCGAGAATAGGCGCGCGTTGCTGCGCCCACGAGTTCGGACCAAGGACTAGCATTCCGCAAAGCAGAAGACCCATCACGGTGAAACGGCGGGCATTTCGCATAGACTTGCTCCTCGGTGAATTGAACTGATGCTGCCTTGGATGAAACTCCCTGATTTTCGGATACACAAATTGCGTGTTGGGCCGCCTGGCTTGATTGAACTTGTCCCTTTGGTTATCGCGGTGACGCCGGGCGCATGAGCCGGGACACCGCGATCATGGCAGCGGCCGTTGCCACGCATCCGTATTCCACCAGCATGACCCAACCAGTAAGCGGCCCCCACGGCCGCCCAAGTGCGCGCAAGTGCCATTGAACGTATGTCAGGATAATGCTCACGGTCCAGACGATGAGCAGCAGCGTCGAGGCCGACGTCAGAAATGGCAACAGCCAGAGAAGATACCATGGGAACACGGCGGGCGCGCACAAGAGAGATGCTGCCATTGGCCAGGCAAATGCGGCTTGAACCGCAGGAGACACGGAGTTACACACGGGAATCACTGTGGCATCTCCTCTGTGAAACTCTGTGTCCTCTGTGGTTAAGGCTCCTTGGCTTGCATGATTCCGGTCTGCGTTCGGTGACACTTTCTGGCGCGAGGCCGAGAGACCGTTCGGAGACCAGTCGGACGCTGTGATTCTTAACCAGGTCGCAGTTGCCAATCCGACGAGCACTGCCAGCGCAACTAGGAACTGCGGAGACGCCACTCGATCGAGCACCGCAAATACCGGACCATTAAAGCGGAAAGTCTGCACATACGTTCCAAGCGAGCCTATCGGAACACGGCCGTGATTTAGAAATGGCACGTACAGGAGTCCGACGATGACTGCCGCCAGCACGGTGTCGCGAATGCGAACCCGCTTCCAGTAGAGAGGCAAGAGTACGACGGGCAGGAATTTCACCGCTACGGCCAGACCAAATGCGACGGCCGCGGTAGCCCGCCATCGGCGCACTAACGCAGCGGCGGACACCAGCAAAAACAGCGCGCCAACAATATCAACGTGGCCGCTTCCCGCCACTTCAATGGCCAGCAATGGGTTCCATGCGAACGCCAGAACCAGATGCGCTCCCTGCTGGCTAAAGCGCAATACATCGAGCAACACGAGAACGATTGCGAACTCGCAAACCACAAACGCTACTTTCAACGCAAAGGTGGACTCCTGAATCGCAGTTACGGCGCGGAAAAAAAACTGCGCTCCCGGTGGATATGGGCTCGGTAGATCCGGGTTGTTCAAGTTGCGGGTTTCCGGGGTATGCAGCACCCTGACGGCAGGATCGCTGGGAACAACAATGTAGGGGTTGTAACCGAGCCTTTGCAGGCGGCCGTCCCAAACATAACGATGGATATCATCGTCCACGCCCGCAGGAACCCGAAGAAATTCGATGTGCCACACAGCAGCCAAGGCGAGCCCGAGGACAACGACGCGCCGCGGAAATCTGCGCGTTGCGAAAAACTCACGGACCGCTAAGAGGTACGCGATTCCCGCGACCGTCAAAGACGCCATGAAGTACGGTCCACCCCTATCGCCGAAGTTGCGTGAACAGATCGTTAACGCCGCGCACAACGTGACGCCGAGTATGTAGACTCTCCACTCGGGGGTGATCTTCACAACTCTACCGTGCTCGTTCGTGATTGTGCCGCCATAGAGTTTCTATGTGGAGCGGGCACTCCTGCCCGCTCTGCTTGCTGTGGCAAGAGCTAGCGGGCAGGACTGCCCCCTCCACATAATCTCCCCCACTCTTTAAGCCACGCCGCTGTGCGTGGCGCCCTCGCCGGAGCCAGACGCAACTCTTCTGCCAAGCGAGTCAGGTCGTCAGCGACATCAATATCGTAAAAAGCATCCGCAAAACCTACGGATAGCTCAAGAGTTCGTACCCGCGATAGAAGCCTCTCCAGCGCGCTGCTGGTGCCCATTCCGTCGCCCGCGAAAAGCGTAGGATGAGAAGCCTTTGCGCCGACGAGATAGTAGCCTCCGTCGTGTGTTGGTCCCACCACCACGTCATGAGCGATCAGCGTTTCGAACGCTTCTTCAAGAACAGAACGCGGCAGGTGTGGGCTGTCGCTGTTGAAAGCAATCACGCGCCGTTGATGACCTTCTACGAAGTGTGCAAACACCGAAGTGAGGCCGGCGGCGAGACCTTCACCTTTTTGTGCAACTACCACCACTTCACTGCCTGCCAATTGCGTCAATTCGTTTACGTCGGTGTCCGGGCACATGATGGCAACTTCTACATCGCCCAATGAACGCGCCAGCGCCAGCGTGTCGTGCAGAAGACAGCCATAGAACGCAGTGACAGCCGCGGGAGAAAGTCCGGGTACGAGGCGGGTCTTAACCGAGCCTGGCCTTGGGGCTTTCGCCATGATTACCAGTACGCGATCTCTAACCGACGAACGCACTACCATCTCTCTTGAAGATCTCATGAAGATTGAGCAGACTTACACTGGCTGTTATGTCCCACCTCTTCGACGCCGAAAATAATAGCGCACTATCAAGCTGAGAATGAACCAGGCGGCGCCAACCGTGCCCTTCAGCGTACCGCTGATTTTCGATTTTCCGATACGCGGGTAGTAGCTCACCGGGACTTCCACCACGCGGAATCCTGCCAGGGAGCCCTTTAGGATCATCTCAACAGCCCAGCCATACGTGGTCTCTTCGAGTGCAAGTGTGCGGAGTACATTTGCGCGGCCAGCGCGAAACGGGCCTAGATCGGTGATGTGTAGTCCATAGAGAAGCCTGATCAGGCCGGCGGCGAGACGATTTCCAAACACCTGATGCCAAGGCAACGCCCCAGCAGAACGCTGCTCCTGGAGGCGCGACCCGAGGGTGATGTCCGCACGCCCCTCAATGATTGGCGCCAAAAGAATAGCCAGCTCAGACGGCCGATCGCTGTAATCGCCATCAAGGAACACAACCACGTCAGGGGACTTTGCCGTGGCCAGACCGGTGAGGCACGCTCTCCCATAGCCGCGGCGTGGTTCTTGAACGACGCGGGCTCCCATTCTTGCGGCGATCTCGGGCGTCCCGTCATTGGAGTTGCTGTCGACAACGATGACCTCCGTCGTGAGATCGGACGGAATATCCGCCAAGACGCGCTCGATCGCCTGCGCTTCATTATGTGTAGGGATGATGACGGACACTCGCACGTGATCGAGATTCAAGTGATTCTAGCCCAATCACCACCAGAGAGAGGATGGCCACCGTTGCGACAGCCAGGCGTCAACGCCCCATCTGCGGCCGGCGCTCCCGATCGCGAGCCCGAGCGATGCGAGCACCGGAACCAGCAGTTCCCAGATCCACGCGGTACCCCACTCCGAAACCCAGAGGCTTCCGAGAAAAAGAAAGGCGACAAATGCAGCTGGTCGCGTAAGCAGACCGATGACAAGCAGGATACCGAGAGATATCTCAGTCATTCCCTGCATGGGGGCCGCCATCGCAGCGTGGTTCGCCGCCAGGCCCATCACCGCCTTCCATGCGGCCGGGGCGTGGCTCGCCTTAATGTAGTAGTTGATCAGCCCCGCGTAACCCGCCGCGGTGTAAAGGCCTTTCCCCAAGTTCTCGAAAAAGACCGATATGAACATCGCGCCGATCGTCAATCGAACGATGGCCAGACCGATTGCTGCTTGCGATGGGTAGGCTACTGTGGTTACGTCACTTCGGAGTGAGGTTGCGATCGTCGTCATGGTGAACCTCGTCCAATGGATGCTATACCAAATTGGAAATATTCGGCAGATCCAATTGGATAGCATTCGGATCGCCGGGAGTAGAGAGGCCGATATTCGCCTCCTTCGGTCCGAGTCCAATCAATCGCAGGCTGAACTCCCAATTCATTTAAACTGCTTTTTGGGGCTGTGGCGCCAGAATTGTGGAGTCTCCACAGGAGAGAGCAGTTGAACTCAACTATTAAAGATGCGCTTTGGTATAAGGACGCGATCATTTATCAAGTTCATGTCCGCACGTTTAGCGACAGCAATGGTGATGGGATTGGGGATTTTCTCGGACTAGAAAAGAAGCTCGATTATCTCCAGGAACTGGGCGTCAACGCGATGTGGCTGATGCCTTTCTTTCCGTCGCCCCTTCGGGATGACGGCTACGACATCGCGGATTACGACTCGGTCCATCCCAGCTACGGGACCCTGGAGGATTTCCGTAAAGTTCTCGACTCCGCGCATCAGCGCGGTATCCGGGTCATCATCGAAATGGTGCTGAACCACACCTCCGATCAACACCCGTGGTTTCAGGAGGCGCGAATTTCGCAGGAGAATCCCCGCCGCGACTGGTACGTGTGGAGCGACGCGGACACCCAGTTTAAAGACACTCGAATCATCTTTCTCGATACTGAGAAGTCCAACTGGGCATGGGATCCGGCTTCGAAATCTTTTTATTGGCATCGCTTTTTCAGCCACCAGCCCGATCTCAACTATGACAATCCTGCCGTGCGGGAGCACATGTGGAACGTGATGAAGTTCTGGCTGGAAATGGGAGTGGACGGCTTCCGGCTTGACGCGGTCCCCTATCTGATTGAACGGGAAGGCACCAATTGTGAGAATTTGCCGGAGACCCACGCCATAATCAAAGAATTGCGGCGAAGGCTGGATGAACAGTTCCCCGGCAGAATGCTTCTAGCGGAAGCCAACCAGTGGCCCGCGGACCTGCGTCCGTATTTCGGGGATTCCGACGAATTCCATATGGCGTTTCACTTCCCCCTGATGCCGCGGATGTTCATGGGGCTTAAGCTCGAAGACCGCAAGCCCATCACAGAAATTCTGCAGCAAACTCCGGAGATTCCGCCTTCCTGCCAGTGGTCCCTCTTTCTGCGTAATCACGACGAACTGACCCTGGAAATGGTCACTGACATTGAACGCGACTACATGTATGACATGTACGCGCAGGACAGAACGATGCGGCTGAACCTGGGAATTCGGAGAAGACTCGCTCCCTTGTTGAATAATGACCGCAGACGGATCGAGTTGATGAACGCAATGTTGATGTCGCTACCCGGTACTCCGATCATCTATTACGGAGATGAAATTGCCATGGGCGACAATATAAGCTTGGGTGACCGCAACGGAGTGCGTACTCCCATGCAGTGGACTGGAGGATGGAACGCTGGGTTTTCATCTGCGGAACCGGAAAAGCTATATGCTCCGCTGATTCATGATCCGGTATATGGATATCCCGCGGTAAATGTCGCAGCGCAAAGAGAGAGCGAACATTCTCTCTTTCACTGGATGCAGCGCATCATCGCAGTTCGCAAATCCAGCGCCGTATTCGGTAGGGGGTCGATTGAATTTCTCTATCCAGCGAATCATAGAATACTGGCTTACTTGCGGCGGCTCGGCAATGAGAGCGTCCTGATGGTCAACAATCTTTCCAGTGCCGCACAGGCGGTCGAATTGGATTTGCGGCGCTATAAGGGAAATGTACTGATCGAGATGTTCGGCAATAATCTTTTTCCCCGCGTCGGTGAATTGCCTTATCTGCTAACGCTGGGGCCTTACCAGTCTTACTGGTTTCGGCTGCGACGAGTCTAGACAAACGCGCACCGGTGAACTAGCGTCGCATACCGGAGCTTCACCAAAATCACATAGGATTGTGAAGTGGAAGACGGAAATTTTCTTACGGATGATTTTCTCCGCCAGCTCATCAATGTTGGTGAGGTGGACATCCTTGTTGGCCTGCCAACTCATAACAACGCCAAGACTGTGGGTTCAGTCGTCCATACGATTCGAACCGGCATCCTGCGCAGTTTTCCTCGAGAACGCGCGGTCATCATCAATGCAGACGGAGGATCACGCGATGGCACTCCCGAACTGATCACCGGCGTCTCTATCGATGATGTGCGTCGGGGCTCGGGAATATACGCGCTTCGCACGCTGCATGCGATAAGCACAAAATATGCCAGCACACCGCAGAGCGAAGTCGCGATGCGGACGATTCTGGCGGCCGCCGAACTGCTCCGGGCCAAGGCGTGTATCGTGATGTCTCCCGAATCTGAAAGTATCACACCGGAATGGGTCACGAATCTCGTTCGACCCGTTTATTCCGACAGTTTTGATCTCGTTTCTCCCACCTATCACAGACACAAGTTTGATGGACTATTAATGACGAACCTGCTGTACCCGATGGTTCGTGCACTCTATGGCGTAAAGATCCGCGAGGCGTACATGCCCGAGTTCGGATTCTCCGGTCGCCTCGGAAGCCAATTCCTCGGCCAGAATCGATGGAATGATGGAATCGGCGAAAACGGGACCGAGCTCCGACTGACTCTGGCTGCCGTCACGGGCGGATTCCGCATCTGCCAGTCTTTTCTCGGAAAGAAGGATCCCGTCGAACGGCGCGCCGCTGACCTGGTTCCTACATTGCGGCATTCCGTCGGGGTGTTGTTCTCTGCGCTAGAGTCCGACTTCAACGCGTGGAGCACAGTCTCTGGTTCTCAGGAGGTGCCTGCATTCGGAACTGACCCGGATCTGGCGCTGGACCCCTTGCGGGTTAATCGGAAACGCCTGCGGGATATGTTCGTTAGAGGCGTATCGGAACTGGAATCCGTCTTTCAGACGATTCTCGCTCCTTCCACTTTAGGGGAGCTCAAGCGGATTGCCGGATTGAGCGAAGAGGAGTTTCGTTACCCTGCGGAACTTTGGGTCAGGACTGTGTATGAGTTTGCCGCGGCTTTTCAGAAGTCCGTGATCAGCCGGGATCATATTATTCAAGCGCTCGCGCCGCTCTTTCGCGGGCGAGTATACACGTTTGTCGTCGAGAACCGTAACGGGTCCGCGAACGACGTCGCAAACAACATCGAAAGCTTGTGCCTTGAGTTCGAACGATTAAAACCGTATCTGCTCGAGATCTGGAAATCGAAACAGTGAGGCTACTATGCGGGAATTGATTATCAGTGAACTGACTCAGGCCGTACAGGATCTCGCCAGAGGTTTCGCCCACTACCTTCCTCGTCTCATCGTGATGCTGATCCTTGCATTCGTGGGATGGCTGATCGCGTACCTTGTTAAGATAATTCTGCGCAGCATACTCCGGCTTATCAAGTTCGATCGGCTGTCAGAAAATGCAGGTGCGTCTCAACTGCTTACGAAAGCCGCGCTCCCTTCGGCAACCGAGATGTTGAGCCGATTCGTCTTCTGGGTGACTTGGCTCGGCTTCGTCCTGCTGGGAATCAGCGTGTTGGGAATCCTGGGCCTGCAGGAGCAAATCACAAGATTTTTCCTGTTCCTCCCGCATCTGTTCGTTTCGGTATTGATCTTGTTCTTCGGTATGCTTGCCGCCGGCTTTGCCGCCCGCGCTGCTCTGCTGGCCGCAGTGAATGCGAATGTTCCATCCCCGCGACTGTTGAGCCTTGCAGTCCGCAGCATCATTATGGTTTTCGTGCTGTCGATCGTCTTCGAAGAACTGGGCTTGGCGGAGCAAACCATGTTGGTGGCCTTCGGTATCGCCTTCGGAGCCCTGATGCTAGGTTTGGCCATCGCCTTTGGTATCGGAGGTAAGGATCTGGCACGCCGTTTCCTGGAAGAGAAGTTGGTTCGTACCAAGAAGGAACAGGATGAAGACGAACTTTCACCTTTGTAAAGTGCCCGGCTCGGGTGTGATCGCAAATGCAGGTCGACCGGCCCACACGCACAGACTTCAACGGTCGTAAAGAAGTGTCAGATCCAGTAACTGTTGACGCATTTCCTTCGTCAAGCTATTTGCCTTGTAGCGCCACCTCCAGTTTCCGCTCACCGTACCGGGCAAATTCATTCGGGCTTCGCTACCCAGACCTAGTACATCCTGCAAGGGAACGATGGCTGTGTTTGCAACGGAGGCCAGCACTGTACGAATGAATACCCAATTGACCTCCTCATTTTGAAATCCGAGATACCTACGCGTGAAATCGTGTTCCTCGCGAATGTCCTCTTCCGTTCGAGTGCTTTCGCCCACCCCTGAACTCGTCCACCAACCCAGAGTGGTGTCGTTGTCGTGTCCGCCCGTATACGCGACCAGTTCGCGAGAATAGTTATGCGGACGGAAGCTGGGACCTTGCGGATCTTTGCCGAAGGCAAATTGCAGAAGGCTCATTCCCGGAAACCCGAAAGTATGGCGAAGAGCTTCTACGCCTGGAGTGATCACACCGAGATTTTCGGCAACGAACGGGAGTTCCTTCAATTCTGCCTGTAATATCCTGAAAAACTCTACGCCCGGTCCTTGCACCCATTTCCCTTCTGCGGCCGTCGAAGCCGTCGCTGGAACTTCCCAATATGCTTCGAAACCGCGAAAGTGATCGAGCCTGACCAGATCAAACATTCCAAGAGAAGAGTGGCAGCGATCGATCCACCAACGGTGACCGGAGGACGCAGAGACATCCCAGCGATAAAGAGGGTTACCCCAAAGTTGACCGGTCGCGCTGAAGTAATCGGGTGGAACTCCCGCAACAGCGGTGGGCCACCCTCGTTCATCCAGCCGAAACAATTCCGGATGTGCCCACACGTCAGCACTGTCGTGAGCGACGTAGATCGGAATATCGCCCATGATGCTGATGCCGTGACGACTGCACAGACTTCTTACCTTCTCCCACTGCCGGAAGAATTCGAACTGGGTAAATCTGTGAAACTCCAACTCGGACGCCAATTCATGCTGCCATTCCTTCAGAGCAGCGGAATCCCGTTGACGGATTCGCACGTCCCAATGCACCCAGGCCACGTCATGATGGACCTTCTTGCATGCCATGAAGAGTGCATAATCCTCCAGCCATTGTCTGCGCTCCTGGCAAAACGTATCGAAGGCACCGCGGTCCGCCGCAGTTCTGTCTGCAAAGAAAGCGCGAGCGGCTTTGTGAAGGAGCCTTTGTTTGAAGGTTATAACTTGGTCGTAGGCGACGCGCTCATCCGGGAAATCTGGGGCACTCGCAAGATCGGCGTCCGACAGAAGTCCCTCCTCGCGAAGAGCTGTCAGATTTATGAAGAGGGGGTTTCCGGCAAATGCCGAAAAACATTGATAAGGAGAATCGCCATATCCGGTGGGGTTCAGCGGCAAGACCTGCCAGATCTTCTGCCCTGAACCGGCCAGAAAGTCGATGAACTCATGAGCGGATTCCCCTATATCGCCGATGCCGTGTTCGCCGGGCAAGGACGTGACATGGAGAAGGATTCCACTGCGGCGGGGAAAAATCACCCGATTAACCTAATGCTTCCGATCAAGCTGCGCAATAGGGGCAACGCGGGAGTATCGCTTCCAGCAGGCGGCTAACGCGGTAAGCACCGCGAATTCACGTTCTCACTGACGCGGAATCAACCTGAGACGCAGACTGCCCATCAGACCCGACGGCAGAGGCTGCAGATTCTCCATTCCTTGTGGGATGAATCTTTGCCCATAGCGATCGTTCAGGAGTCGATAATCCGGAAGGGCACTTCCAGCTAACGAATTGATAGCCGTATTGCCGACGATGATACTGAGTTCATTCGTTCCCGGCCTCAGCAGTGAGCTCACGTCGAGGGTGTTCGGCGGATGCCACACGACACCGGCGCGCTGACCGTTAACATACACCTCTGCTGCGTCACGCACCGGTCCCTCCAGAAAGGCGCGCAGATTAAACGTCGACAGAGGATCGGGCATCGGGATCAGTGTGCCATCTCCGAAATCCAACACCGCTGATGTTCGGGATTTCACATCCGCCGGCAACTCGATGACTTTCTTGTATGTGACCTTTCCTGAATAGTACCTAAAGGGCTCTTCCTCGCTCCACGAATGAAGAGTTGCCATGTGGGTTGTCTGATTCGTTCCGCTGAAAGTCAGGTCCCAGTCGGAAGAGAGGTCGATGTCCCGGGAATGAGAATCCTCGTTTGCAGTTGAATTCTCGATCGTTCGAGGTACGTTGATGGAATGATTCGTTAGAAAAATCAACCGAGACTCGTAGGGCAACAGGTTAAGATCGCTTTTGCCCAAGTTTGCCTGAACCGAAACCTGCCCCGTGAAGGGATCCCACGATTCAGCATACTTCGCGTTTTCACGAAATCTAGCAGTTACGCGAATTGCACGATTGGCTGTGTTCGCGATGAAGTACAAGTCCCCCACGTCCAGTTTGCGATGAATAAATCCGATGTCCGGAGCCCTGGGGGAGAAGGTCACATCCGGCTTGAGGTAGGTTGAGATCGTACTTCCGAGTTGGCTCTCTTCCTCGACAAAGTGGCCCGGCGCATTCTTTGAACGAAACAAACGCTGAGATATCGTCTGTATTTGCTGCCCTTCTGCCTCCGCATTCAGAAATCCCGGTGCAGTGGAAGGCAAATGGCGCGTTGCGATGACGATGCCTCCATGTAACGCGTATTGTTCGATCTTCTGATAGGTCGAAAAAGGCAGTCGGTCTACGCCGGGCAAGATCAACACTCGATAAGGAATTCCGATGGTATCGATCGCATCTCCATCGATGAAATCCAAATTAAATCCAGCGTCGAGAACCTGCGGAATCACCTTGTTGCCCAGCAACTCTCCCATCGACTCGTCAATGCTTACGTCTCTGCCCCGAGTGTTGAATCCACTTTGCGTTGTTACCGCTGAGGACAAATGACCATTCACCGTGAAGCTCGCCCACGCATCGTCGTTCGGCAACAGCAGCGCGACATCATTGGCTGGCTTGCCTTGTCGCAACGCAAAACTTATTCTCTGCAGATACGCTGTCAAATCCGGCATGACGAACCACCACGGATTATGGGAGTTAAAGGCTCCGGCCGCGTACATCCGCCATCCAGGCTCGCCGGCGGTATCCGGCGAGTAAGGCCAGCCGTGCCCAACCAACTGATTTATACCCTGAAGAAAGTGCAGATCGGCTTCTGCCTTCATGTCGAGTGGTGTTGCGCGAAAAGCGGGGGAGTGCAGCCACGTCCACGTTTCTGAGGAAATGACGGGCTTGCCAAATAAGTGGCCGGCGGAGGCTGCCCAGCGCGTGTCCGAAAACTGCCGCCACATCAATAGCGTTGCCTTCCCTTCCCCTTCAGGAAGATCCTCATATTGATTGCTCGACAACGAGACGGGGGGAAATCCATACGTTTGTGAGCGCAGCAGCGTGTGATGTTGCGTTGCCCACGCATGCAGCGGCTTCATGTAGTAATCGTTGGCGAGTTCAGTCAGCGTCTTTCCCCAGTCGTGCCGAATGGCTGCCGTGTCCGGACCTGCATCACCGATCAGCGCCGGTAAATGCGGCGTCAGGTCGTACCCTCGCCGCTGTTGAAATTCTTTCAACAAATCGGGAGTCCAATCGGATCCATAATCCTCCAGGCTGTCACTGAATACCGCATAAGGAGGATGGTCCCCGAAGGCTTCCATCAGGCGATCACCAACAGCGTGAAGGTGCGCCTCAATGGCAGTCTGGTCATAGTGATCGAGGACAAATCCTTCGGCGCCGATCGCCGGACGCTTCACCGTCATTCCGGTTCGGCTGGAGATAAAGAAGACCGCCACGCGAAACTCACTCCGTTCCGCGGAAATCTGTAAACGCCCGTTTTCGATCATCGGATGCTGGATCTGCTTTGCATCGCGGAGCCCTGGAACTTCGCGTGATCCAGATGCCAAGAAAACTGCGTCGAGGTGCTCACCGGTTGCGATTCCCGGTGTTGCAATTGATTTCGAGCCGGAAGGGATTTCAACGTTCTCAACCCGCATGGCTCCCGCTGCCTGGGTTACTGGAATCTGCGGGCCGCCAAACGGCCAGCCGCTGCCGAGGGTGACATCTACTCGCAGCCCAAGCTTTTTGGCTTCCTCGGCCGCGAAGCGTAGAGCATCGATGTGTTCGTCGGAAAGGAACGCGAAGTTGTGAAATCCACTTTGAGAATCATCCAAAGCAAGTGGGTATAAGGTCGCAATCTCGACGCCTCCAATCCCTGCCGACTTCATCTCTTCGAGTTCCCGCGCAATTTCTGATTTCGTCACCGCAGGTCCGAACCACCACCAGCGCACCATAATCCGCGAGTCACCCGGAGGATGCGTAAACGATTCCGTCAACTGGACTAGATTGGGATCACTCTGAGCAACAATTAGAGGCGCATTCAGGAGAGAAATAATAAGGAGCAGAGCAACGCAGGCGATCCTAGTCAAGGCACCTCCATACGGCACATTGGTATTAAGAACCAAGCGGTCCTTATATCCAGGCGACTGGTTCTTTGTTAATTTCCTCTCGCCGGTTCACCAAGTTTGCTTCTTCTGCTCAGCGAGACGGTCATTTTACAAGACTAAAGCGTTAGATCGAGCGGAGCACGACGAAGCACCATTTCGCTCTCGCTACAGACTCACGGTGCCGTCGCATCCTTAGCGATGGCAACGCGCTCTTTGGCTCTCGTCAAGAGAGCTTCAAAGCGCGGATCGCCGTGCAATGACTTCAGATCCGCGTCGGATGCAATGTCATCGGGCGCCTGCTGCCCCAGATCAATCGCCTGGCGCAAGTATGCGAACGCTTCGGCCCGGTGCCCGGCGATCGCGGATCCGCAAGCGAAGTCATACCATGCTCCGGAAATCAAGTCAGGCCGATGGGTATTCGTCGCCGCTTCGATTCGTTCGCGGAATAACTTCTCCGCCTCGCCATAGCGCTTCTCGTGACTCAGTTCAAGCGCCAGAGCACCGATGTTCAACAAAATGTAAGGGTGGTTAGGCCCGAGAGTTCTGCGTCTTATTTCCAAAGTCTGGCGGCGCAGTTTTCCGCTTCGGCGAACTGGCCGCGTCCATTCAGTGCTGTGGCAAGGTTGTTCATCGCCATTAGAGTGTCGGGATGATCCGCACCGAGCACTCGGCGCTGAATTTCCAGCACTCCGCGGCACACAGTCTCCGCTTCAGCGTACTCAGCGTTTCCGTTCAGCAAGTTCGCTAAGTTCATCATAGATGCCAATGTGTCGGGATGATCTGGACCCAGAATTCGCCGCCGGACCTCCAGCGTCTCACGAATCATGTTGACCGCCTCGACATTGCGGCCTTCCTGGCTATACGTGCTCGCCAAATCGTTCATCGAACCAACCGTATCGGGATGTTCTGTACCTAAGACTTGTCCCTGAAGGTCCAGGGCTTCCTGAAAGAATTTTTCCGCTTGTGCGTATTGCCCTTGTCGGTAGAGCGTGCCGCCGAGGGTGACCATCGAGCGGAGTGTATCAGGGTGCCTGGAACCAAGAACACGGCGTCGAATCTCCAGCACCTCCCGGCTTATCTTCTCGGCATCGGCGTCATGGCCTGCGTCTCCCAGAGTGCTAGCCAGCAGGTTCATGGACCGAAGAGTATCGGGATGTTGCGGGCCAAGCACGCGTCGCTGAATCTCTAACGCGCGCTCTTGCAATGGCTGCGCGAGCGAGTACAGACCCAGGCCGCGGTAAGTTACGGCCATCGTATACATCATTTGAGCCTGAAGCTCCGGGTCTAGCAACAGCGAGACTCAGAGTCGGAAGACGGGTTAGACCCTGTGGCCAAGATTGCCGAACATATTAATAACGCTTCAGCGAGACATCGTGGGCGCTGGCATGACAGACTGTGCAAAGCGTAATCAAGTTCGCTTCGGAGTTGTCTCCCAGATGACTCCGAAATTCTTTATTGTGAACCTCCAAGTTCGACATCGTGCCACACGCTTGACACCGCCAGCCATCGCGACACAGGACCTGCTGCGGGAGCCTCTCATAGGACGCAGCATCGAGTCGCAGACGTGGGAGTCTGATCCTATTTGAACTCATGACACGCTCTGGCTCAAACCTTCGAGAAACGCCTGCTGTTGCTCACCGGGCAGAAATCTGAAGAATCTCGTCATCGAGAACAACAGCGTCTCCGGATCCCCGTTATCAAGGTTGGCGCCCGCCAGAAAGTCTGCGCAAATCATCTCCAGGCAGTAGCCACGGGATCGATCGCTTCCCGGCATCAGCGCTGCCGTCTCAATCGCTTTCTCGATGACCGGCACTTGGCTTTGGTACAGTTTGAAGTAGACAATCTCCCAAGGCTCCGTCTATGGCTTTGATGGCTTGAAGCTGCAAGAATTTTGGAAGCCACCCGAGCCACCTTCCCAGGGACGAATGCGGCCCCGTGGATCAATCGTCGGGCGGTGACGGAGCGTAATCCGATCTCTCAAGTTCCTCGCCTCGGAAAAATCGAGACCGCTGATTTGAGAGGAGTTATGGAGAACCGAAAAGGTTGCCGAACATATTAACAACGATTCCTCGAGGCATCGCGGGCGCTGGCGTTACAGACTGTGCAAAACGTGATCAAGATCGCTTCGGATCGACAGGAGGCCTGCTTGACATTCAGTCGATACTGACATGGGGGAGTAGCTCCTTATATTATTCTCTGCGAAGAATCGTGGAAAAGAACCTAAACCTACAACGCTTCGGCTATGAGTCCGTTGATAACACCGTACTTACTAAGCGTGGACCGACGACTAGACCGGCAGCGTCACCGAGGCAGATCTGGCGGCTGGACGCATCCCTCTCGTCAATTGGGAACCCCACAAAATCGACTTCACCAAGATTATCAACGGAAGCCTCGATGCCACGATAGTAGCGCGTGCAAACGGCTCCAAAGCACTTGGCAAGAGGTTCTTCCTCGACTTCGCGGCGGAGATGAATGGTGACGAGACGTGGAGTGGCAACAATGCACCCCTCTACGTTGCCGCTTATCGACATATTCACGACATCTTCCTTGCTGCGGGCGCTACCAACGTGATCTGGGCGTGGTGTGCAAACGTCACGGATATCCACGGAGGTAACAAGAATACGATGGACTACTACCCAGGCGATGCTTACGTCGAACAAGACCCCCAAAGTTCGCGTTTCCCAGGCTCAGGTCAACCCGGCCATGAGCGAACAAACGGCGTAGCCCGATAAAACGCAGAGATTGTCAAATGACGACTCCATCTAACTCGTTGTGCTGGCTGCGGTGTATGATCTGCCGTTTGGGCGCGGACGATGGATGGGTGGAGGCATGAACCGGGTCCTCGATGCGATCGTGGGCGGCTGGTCGCTCAACTCCATTTTGCCGCTGCAGTCAGGTCAACCCATCCCATTCGGCTTGGCCAATGCGAGCATTGCCGATGGAACGCAGCGGCCGGATATCCTCTGTTCAAAGCAGCTGACGGGCATGAGCTTGCATGACCTGGCGTTCTCGACAGACCCGAGCGCCAGCTACTACAACAGTAATTGCTTTTCATCAACGACTCCTGGCGACCAGGTGCCCGGGAACGCTCCGCGTTTTTCCGCCAACGCGCGAGGGGAAGGGATCAAGAATATTGATATGGGGTTCTTCAAGGATTTTACGGTCCGGGAAGGGATGAAACTGGAACTGCGAGCCGAGTTCTTCCATCTCACCAACACGGTGCGCTTCCGGACACCCGATTCGCTTTTGGGAGATACCAATTTCGGCAGGAGTCACCCGACTGGCGAACCACCCCCGCAACGGCCAGATCGCGGTGAGGTTCGAGTTCTGAGGGCAAGTGCGGGGCCGAGAAATGGTTGGCCCTTGAGAGGGACAATTCTTCTCATGCCTTAACGCCGATTCGACAGGCTGAGGGCAGGCCGTTGGACGTGCTCCTGCGCTGCTGCGGAGCTAACTTCCGGAGTGTACGAAAGCGTGCCGTTTCCCAGAATATCGGTTCGAAAAACATTTATGAAACCAATTCAGGTTCTACTCGTGTCTCTCGTTCTGCTTTCAGTTTCGCTCATGATGCTGGGCGCTGCTGCGTCCTATCCGGCGGGACAGAGCTGGATGAACTACGTGCGCATCGGGGCGTACGGTTTGCAGCCAAGTAACACCGATAAGATTGTTGCCGACGCGCAAGCCAGCAACGTTTTCGGCATTGAGGTGGACAACGATATTCCGGGGCGCTACGAAAGTTTTGTGAATCCGGAGGAGAAGCTGAAGGCAATCCACGATGTGGCGGAGAAGGCGCACCGGGCAGGCAACTTCGCCTTCGTATACATCGCGGGCACGGAATGCATTACGGCGAATGCGGACGCGACGCCGCACACGCTGGCGAAGGAGCATCCGGACTGGCTACAGAGGAAGATCACCGGGGAGCCCGCTATCTTCGGCGGGGGTTCGGCGTTTTGGATCAGGAAGGGCGATGAAGACGTTTGGGTGACGCCGTATGCCAGCGAGTGGCGCAAGATCTACATGCAGCGGGTGCGGCAGATCGCGGGCACGGGAATCGATGGGATCTATGTCGACATTCCGTACTGGATGACGCACTTTGACGGATGGGAAGACACTTGGGCCAGCTTCGATGACCACACGGTAGCGGCATTCAGGAAGGAGACGGGGCTGGATGCCAAGAAGGATTTGAAGCTGGGCGACTTTTCTGACCCCAATTTCCGCAAGTGGGTGGAGTTCAGGATCCAGACGTTCACTGACTTCATGCATGAGATTGATCAGAACGCGAAATCGGTGAACCCGGAGATCAAGACGATCCCGGAGATTTACCCGGGGATCGAGGAGTCAGCGGTTCGGGTGGGAGTCGACGTGTACAGCCTGTACGGGGTGGTGGACGCGATTGCACATGAGTACTCGTTGGGCTCGGGCGGAATGGCCTCGGCGCGAAAGCCCCTGGCCTGGTTTGAGTATCAGGTGGGGATGCATTCCTTCCGCGCATTCGCACAAGGCAAGGCGACGTGGATTCTCAACTACTCTTGGGACGGCGATAAGAACGTCGACAAGACCGAGGCCATGATGAACCTGGCCATGTCGGAGATCATGGCGGGAGCGAATTTCTGGGATGCCCCCGGGCATTCGATGGCAGGATCGAATGATCTGCCGACCCGAAAAAAGATATTCGACTGGATTCAAGCCCACGAGAAGACGTTTTACTTGCCGCGCGTGGCGAGTCATCCGGTGGGAGTGTATTTCTCTCCGGACACGCGAAACATCTATGCTGACGAGTTTATCCGTTCCTACCGGGGAATCCTGATTCTGCTGATGCAGAAGCACTGGGAATTTCAAGTGGTCACGCCCCGAAATCTCGCTGATTTCAACGGCGAGACGCTGGTTCTTCCCGATGTCCGCATTCTGCATGACCAGGAAAGAGACTGGCTGCGAAAATTCGTCGAGAAGGGCCGCACCCTGGCGATTACCGGGACTGATGCGACACAACTGGGAGAGGTACCCAACGTGTTGCGGTTCCCGAAGGACCCGGGAAAGGACTACATGAGCGCGATGGAAAGCGACTTTGAGCGGGCGGACCCTGACTCGCAAGCGGCGTTGTTGAAGAGTCTGAAGAATACGAGCGCAATAGAGGTGACGGCGTCACCCATGGTCGCGACCTCGATTGCAGCCGTGGGAGGGAGCCCGCACATCTTTTTCGCAAATTTTGCCGGATTGCGCGGCAAGGTGAATCCCGTGCAGACGCCGCAAACTGGAGTACGCGTCCGCATCGCGAAGGCCGTCAAAGGGAAGGCGTTCTTTCTCCCATTTCTTGGCGATGTGCAGGAACTCAACGGTGTTCAGGAGTCTGATGGCCGCTCATCCTATACCCTTCCCACAATTACGAAGGGTGCAGTTTTCTGGTATGACGGGGGAGACGCGAAGCAAACAAAAGAGTAGACAGGTCAGGAATTTCTTCGCTGCGCCAGCGCAATGTGCGAACGGTGCAGCAACAACGGCTGCCTAGACCTGCTGACGGAGGTTGGGACGCAATGTGAGCGAGCCGTCATCGTTCAACTTCTGGTGACAAGCCCAGCGGACTGGATAGCGTATTCCCTTAACCTCGACCTCAGCTTTGAGTTTCAATCCCTTCCAATCCGTCGCATTCGGAAGCACGAATTGTGCCTGGCGAATCTTGCCCGGCAACGGGTATCCGGCGTCCAGACAACCGCTGGTGAGCACCTTTCGATCCTGGCTCTCGACGGTCAC
>WNGO01000018.1_pt1 | contig 103910 bp, 89 predicted proteins | sample 5400511 | NCBI WGS metagenome assembly WNGO01 (sample SAMN13153380, study PRJNA577476) | soil metagenome | isolation source: 20 cm soil or saprolite under Garry oak tree replicate 2 | place: USA:California | collected 2016-06-15 | reverse complement strand
AGAGTCACAAAGCGATTAATCTCGGTGGCAGGGACGCGGTCGGAGAGCTGCTGCGCTGGGTGATGTGGCCCGTATACTGGCCTTCGCCCGTGTTAGATACACTAGCAGGGAGCCGAAAAGAACTGATCGATGTATGACTTCCCTGGCGCAGGATTGGGTGCAACTAAAGTCCTCGGTCCACCGCGCGGTGCAATAGCCTTTATCCCACTTTATCCCGATAGGCTGCCATCCGTGCCCAAACCGTCCAAGGCGAGCCGAACGCCATCTAGTGTTATCATCAACTTAAGCCGGAGCCGAGGCACAATCACCCGTCTTGAAAACCGTTAGACCCGAAAGGGTCTCGGGGGTTCGAATCCCGCTCTTATCTAGTTGCGGCTGGTGTTTCGTTTATCTTTAGGCCAAGCTGGAGTGATTGTCCTCTCGCATCCCTGCCCTCCGCGCCTAGACTGGAAATACTCAGAGTATGTCTTCCTCCCGCAGAATCGTCTGGATGTTGGCGACCTGGATCTTCATCCTTGTCATCTACTCGGCGGTGTCGCTTTTGCTAAAGCGCGGCTCGGATTCGCTCAACGCTTTCGGCAACATCGTGCAGTGCATCGTGCCGCTCCTCGCCAATGCTGGATTGCTCCTGAACGCCGGCACGCCCCACTGGCGGAGAAATATCTTCTGGATGTTGCTCGCCATGAGCTGCACTCTTTGGATGATCGGTCAGTTTGAGTGGACTTACTATGAGATCTATCTCCACCGGGCACTTCCCGAGATGTACCCGGGAGATATCCTGTTTTTCCTGCGCGGAATTCCTATGATGGCGGCGCTCGCCTTGCGTCCTCACCTTAAACGCGGAGAGATTCAGTTACGTTTTGGCTATCTGGATTTTGTCTTGCTCCTAGTCTGGTGGACGTTCCTCTATGTCTTTGTGGTTCTGCCGTGGCTGTATGCAGCGCCGTCTCTCGGCCAGTACAATCACACCTTCAATTTGGTCACCAACATCCAGAACATGGTGATCGTCGTCGGATGGGCCATCCTGTGGCTGCAATCGAGCGGGGCGTGGAGGGTTGTTTACGCCAATCTCTTCGGCGCTTCGACAATTTACATGTTTTCCTCATTGACCATCAACGTTGCTATCGAAAGCCACAAGTATTACACAGGAAGTTTGTACGACCTCCAGCTGCTGTCGACCTTCTTGTGGTTTGCCTTTGCCGGCGTCATTGCCCATCAGAATCAAGGCCGGCTGGATGCTCCCTCGGAAAATGTCTACGACTCAGGCCCCGATTCAACTGCGGACGAGAGTGTCTGGCCGGCTCGCCTGGCGATGGCGGCAGTGATTTCTCTTCCGCTCTTCGCCATCTACACGCTGCGATTCAGCCAAGATGATGCCCGAGTTCGTGATTTCCGTCTGATGACTACGTTGCTTGCCTCCGTGCCCCTCGCATTGTTGATTTTTGTGCGCACTCAGCTGGCGGACCGGGACCGTTCACGTCTTCTGTCGCAGTCGGAGCAGTCCATCGAGAATCTGAAACGCCTGCAGGCGCAGATCGTGCAATCGGAAAAACTAGTTTCTCTAGGCCAACTCGCCGCAGGGGCGGCGCACGAAATCAACAATCCGCTGGCAGCCATACTCGGCTTTTCCGATCTGCTCGCCGAGGACCCCACGATTCCGGACAAAGCTCGCATAACCGCCTCAAAAATCCGCGATCAGGCGCGCCGCACAAAGACTCTGGTCGGCAATCTCCTCAGTTTCGCCCGCCAGGTGCCCGCTGAGCGCACGCTGCTTGACATCAACACTGTGGTCAACAACGCTGTGCAGCTTCGCGCACTTGACTTGCGCTCAGGAACAACACGCGTCGATTTGCAGCTCGAGTCCGTCCTCCCAGGCGTTCGCGGAGATGGGAATCAATTGATGCAGGTTTTCTTCAACATCATCAGCAACGCCCTGGAAGCCATGGAGGCGGCCAACGGCGGTGTTCTGACCATCAAGACGATCCGCGACCGCGGGAATGTGGTGATTCTTTTTTCCGACACTGGTCCCGGACTCAAGGACCCGCAGCGCGTTTTTGATCCCTTCTATACGACAAAGCCGGTTGGTAAAGGCACTGGCCTGGGGCTCAGCATCTGCTTCGGAATCGTTCAGGAGCATGGCGGAAAGATTCTTTCCTACAATCGGCAGGAGGGCGGGGCGGTGTTCCGTGTTGAACTACCCGCGGTCTTGGCCGCCTTTCCGGCGAAAGAATTACAGCTCAGCACCGCGTCGGCCATACGTCAAAAACCTTCCTGACAGTGCTCCAGTGCCGTAACATCTGTCCGCTCTTTGCCCGGGAATCAACAAGAGTCGTGCTAGAGTTTTGCATTCCGCTCTTTAGGCCAGAGGGGAGTCGCCATGACCGAAATGGCCATTCAGACGCAAAAACTCACCAGGACATTCGGAAACCTTATTGCGGTCGACAACATAGATCTTCAAGTGACGGCAGGGCAATTCTTTGGCTTTCTGGGGCCGAATGGCGCGGGAAAATCTACAACCATCAAGATTCTGACCGGTTTGCTGGCGCCGACCTCCGGCAGCATGCAGCTTCTAGGGGTGGATTTTGCCGCGAATCCCGTCGAAGTAAAACGCCAGATCGGCGTGGTACCGGAAGGCATGGGCCTTTTCGAGCGCTTGACCGGCTCCGAGTATCTGAAATTTGTCGGCCGAATGTACGGGCTGGATCGCGCTACGACCCTGCGCCGTTCGGAGGAGTTGCTGGATTTTATGCAGCTCGCCGACCGGCCCAAGACGATGATTGCGGATTATTCGCACGGAATGCAGAAGAAGCTTGCTCTCGCCGCCTCAGTGATTCACGGCCCGCGCATTCTGTTTCTCGACGAGCCGTTCGAAGGCGTGGATGCCCTCGCGGCGGGGGCTCTGAAAGCGCTCCTGGCGCGCATGACGGAACGCGGTACTACTATTTTCCTGACGTCCCACGTCCTGGAAATCGTCGAACGGCTGTGCAGCCACGTGGCCATTATCCATAAAGGCAGACTTGTCGCGCAGGGTTCTCTTGAAGAATTACGCGCGGGAATATCGGGCGAGGCGGGAACCAAGACGACGCTTGAGCAGATTTTCCTTTCGATTGTTGGCCAGGATGGCACAGAGCGCCCGCAGCTCGAGGAACTTTCATGGCTGATGTGACGCAGTCCATCGGCATCTTCGAGCAAATCCGCCTGATCGCCGGGCTTCGCTGGCGAATTCTGCGGAACAGCCTGCGCAAGAAAAATAATCGCCTCGATCTGATCGGATTGATCTTGACGGGCGTCTTCAGCGGCATCCTGGTGAGTGGATTCTCTTTTGCATTTTACGCGGGCGCCTATGCCTTTGTTTCCCAAGGCCGTCTGGAATCGATGGCATTGCTCTTCTGGGGCATTTTTCTCTTCTGGCAGGTTTTCCCGGTCTTTGTGGCGGGATTTGGAGCGAATTTTGAGTTTCGCACGCTGCTGCGGTTTCCGTTGAGCCTCCGCGCGTTCTACATCATTGGGTTGGCGTACGGGTTCGCTGATTTCTCGGCGCTCGCGTCGGTCATCTGGCTGCTGGCGATGACTGCCGGAGCCACGGTGGCCAAACCTGGAGTGTTGCCGGCCATGCTGCTGATCGTTGCTGCGTTCATGCTGCTCAACGTAACTCTGGAGCGGCTCGTTGGTTCCTGGCTGGAGCGCTTGCTCGCACGCCGCCGGACCCGCGAACTCTTCCTAGGCCTATTTGTTCTCTCCATGATTTCGTTGAATTTTGTTTCGCCGCTGATGCAGCGTTACGGCGCTTCGGCGCGGCCGGTCCTCCTACGCTTGCTGCCATACTTTGCATGGTTCCCGCCTTCGCTTGCGAGCCGCGCCCTGGCCGAGATCGTCCGTCTTCACGCCGCCGGTTTTCTATTGAATTTCGCGCTCCTTCTGCTGTATCTGGTTTTGTTCAGCGCTTTCATGTGGCGCCGGTTCGCCGCGCAATACCGCGGGGAAGAGCTCAGTGAAACTGCGGCGCCGGTGCTTGCGGGCGTTCGTCCAACAGCGGAAAAAGACGATGGTCCCGATCGCTTAAGTTTGCTTTCGCCCATTGTGGCGGCAATCCTGCGCAAAGAGTTCCGCTATCTCACGCGCAACAGCTTTGCGTATTTGACGCTGCTGCTGCCGCCTTTGCTCATCCTGATCTTTAGTATGAACTTTGCCGGAAGGCATCCGGCTGTGGGTGGCAAGGGTGTCTCCGCGGAGATGTTTTTCCCGGGCATGATGGCGTATCTCATCCTGATTCTGATGGCGCCGGCCTACAATAGCTTTGCCTACGAAGGCCGCGGAATTCAAACCTACTTCACTGCCCCGCTCCGCTTCCGCGACGTATTGCTGGGTAAGAATCTGATGCTTGTCTCCGTGCTCTCGGTGGAAATCTCGCTTTCCCTCGCCATGCTTACCTGGCGCGTCGGCTTGCCTTCGGCCCACATGCTCATCGCTACGTGCGCCGCGATCATTTTCACGATCGTAGGCCAGCTCACCGTCGCCAACTGGTCCTCGCTTACTTTTCCGCGCAAGATGGAATTCGGACAGATGCGCGGCCAGCGGCAATCCGGCATGGCTGTGCTGGTTGCGTTTGCCTCGCAGATATTGATGGGCGGCATTTCGGCGGCGATCCTCTTCACTGGAAATTTGACCGGTAACCGCTGGCTTCCCGCCGAAGCGTTCGTTTTACTCGCAGTGGTGGCGGTAGGGGGTTACTTCGCGTCGCTTGACGCACTGACACAACTTGCGGAGAAAAGGAAAGAAGCCTTGATCGAAGCGCTCTGCCGGTAATCGCCTGTATTTCACTCGCCGCTCACAAGGCCGCGCTGCCTATTTCTGACTCCGCATGAATTCCGCGTAGCGCGCTGCAATCACGGGCCATGAGAAATACTGCTGCTGTGCCATGCAGCTTTGCTGTGCCAGCGAAGCGCGGTAGTGTTCGTCCTCCAAAACGCGAAGCAGGACGTCCCCCAGGTCGCCCTTCCTCTGGGGGGAAAAGAGCGCCAGTCCCGCTTCCGTGATCGGCGCCGCCGTTTCCGAACCAGCCGATGCGATCACCGGCAGGCCACAGGCAATCCCGGCGATTGCGCTGCCGCGCCGAGTGGAAATATGTCCGCGCACAAACAGTAGAACGTCGGATATGGAGAGCGTGCGCACCACGTCTTCTCCTGGCAAAACACCCAGCACATGGAGTTCAACCCCGCTGTCTTGAAAACGCTCCCGCAGTTCCGCCTCGGCGCTTTGCGCATTGCGGCCAAGAACAATCAGCCGTAGATTCCTGGCGCGCTTGGCGGCAAACCGTACAGCATCAACAATTTGGTCAATCTCCCTTCGCCCGGGTTCTCCGCCCGTAATTCCGAAGACCACAACACTCAGCTTTCCGCGCGTTAAAATACCTTTTCTCGAGTTGGCTTTGCTGGCTGTTGGCAAGTTGGCTCCGACGGGAATGAAGCATCCTTTGCCAAGCTGGTTCTTGAGCCAGGAGATTCTTTCCATGGGAACCGTGAAAACGGCTGCGTCGCAAACGCGCAACGCCTTGAGCATAGTGCGCAGTTGCACGCGGCGGCGCAATCCGTCAATCACTCGCGTTCCACCGTAGGGCTCAACGTCATGAAACACCACTCCCACGCGGACATGAGCGGCTTTGAGGGTCTTAAGAAGCTGGGGAAATCGCAGCGGAAAACCACGGGCCGACCATGCCAGCGCCGTGTATTGCACCAGAACCCACGCTCCCCGCCATCCTTTTGCCTGGCGTCGAAGCCCTCTCGCTGCGCGAGTCCACCCGCGCTCGGGCCACGCGACTCGCTCGATGATCAATTCGAAGCCTTCTGCCATCAGAGCTTGGCCGAGGTAGCGGCAATACTCTTCAACCGCGTCGGTAGGCGCGTCCGGCCGTCCGAGGAGCGCGATCACGCGCTGCCCGCTCATTGCACGATGCTCATTTTTCGATGAGAAAGCTTCCAATCACCAGGGCGTCCATGCCGGAGCTAAAAAATGTCCGTATTGCGTCGGTAGGCGTGTGCACAATGGCTTCGCCGCGCAAATTGAAGGATGTGTTCATGACGACCGGCACGCCCGTACGTTTTTCGAATTCGTCGATTAGCCGCCAGTATAGCGGATTGATTTCTTTCTCTACCGTTTGAGGCCGCGCGCTGCCGTCCACATGCGTAACCGAGGGAATTACGTTCCGTTTTTCCGGGCGCACCTGCGCCGTCAGAATCATGAATGGCGAATCCGTCCCGCTCTCCAGATATTCGCCGGCAACTTCTTTTTTGATTGATGGCGCAAACGGCCGCCACCACTCCCGGAACTTCACCGCATTGTTGACCTTGGCGTTCATTTCCGGGTCGCGGGGGTCGGCCAGGATCGAGCGGCTTCCGAGTGCGCGCGGACCAAATTCCATGCGTCCCTGAAACCAGCCGAGAATTTTCCCCTGCGCGAGCAGTTCGGCTGCGATGCACGCGGGGTCCGACAGCCTCGTGTAATGCAATTTATACGTGCGCAGCGCGCTTTCGATCTCGTTGTCGTCAAAACAAGGCCCCCAGTACCCATGCCGCATCGCCTTGTTTGGCAATTTTCCGTTGCCGTCAAGATACGAAGCAAGCGCTGCGCCGAGAGCCACTCCATCATCCGAGGCCGCGGGCTGCACAAACATTCTTTCTACGAGGCCGGATGCCGCAATTTTCCCATTGGCTTTCGAATTCAGCGCCACACCTCCTGCAAGACAAACGTCGCGGCACCCCGTTTTCTCGATGGCCATTCGCACCACGTTCATCATCGCCGTTTCACATGCGTTCTGCACGGCGTAAGCGATGTCCTTATGCCGTTCGTTAATGTCACCCTCCGCAACACGGGCTGGACCTAGGAGCGGTGTCATGCCCGCGAACGGCTTCGCGCCGTTGGCGGCGAGTCGTTTCGTGTGAATGTGATACGGCGCCGCTCCCACATCAATGAAAGCGGACAAATCCACTCCGGGCTTCCCGTAGGGCGCCAGCCCCATCACTTTCCATTCGTCGCTGTTACGCTGAAAGCCGAGAAACTCGGTAAACTCGCTGTAGAAATGTCCCAGCGAGTTTGGAAACGGAATCATCAGCACGGGGTCGAGCCTGCCGTTGTGTCCGTGCCAGATGGTCGTCGCTTCCCACGCGCCGCGGCCGTCCATAACCACTACGGCGGCATCGTCAAACCCCGAGTACGCATAGGCGCTGATGGCGTGCGCGAGGTGATGATCGACAAACCGCATTTTCGCTTTCGTTGGCCCGAATTGCTGCGCGAATTCCTTCGCTCCGCCCTCCTGATGCCACATACTCAGGAAGTGCAGCGTCGAATTCAGTCCGTTGAGATACGTCAGCGGCATTTTCCCTGTGGCGTAGCACTTCAAATCGTGCCGATACACCGGCCCCGCCGTCTGCCAGCCGAAACACACTTCGTCCAACTGCTCCGCTCGCACATTCGCGAAATCCAGGCACGCTCGAATGGCGTTTTTCGGAAAGCTGGCATCGTGCTTCAGCCGGCTGATGCGCTCTTCCGCCACGGCAAACAACAGCTCGCCGTCGCGCACGATGCACGCCGACGAATCATGCATCTGCGAATAGTTAATCCCGAACGTCAGCATTCGCTATACGTTTCCTTCTGCAGACAAACACTAGAGAGTCCACTTCATCGAGGATCATCCACTGAGATAAGGGGTTGCTCCGGAAAGCACGATCCACGAAGCACACAGGGCCATATCCTTGCGATGTCCAACCACCCGGGAAGAGTCGTGCGTCGTGAAAGCCTACGACTCCATTGTCCACAACATGCGGATTCCAATCGTTCCAGTCTTGTTCGACTGCGCTTTCCTGGTGATCCCCATCTATTAATAGAAAGTCGATTGGCCGGTCCCAGGCGGCTACCGCGTCATGGCTGAAGGCTTCGAGCCACACAAGTTTGGGACCCGATCTCATGGATACCGCGCGTCTGGCAGCCCGGCGCATAAAGTTCAGCGCCTGCACTCTTGAAAGATGGAACGGATCCACGAGATACAGGGTGCCCTCCGGATTCATAGTGGTCCGCAGCGCGACCGCGGACGCACCTTCGGCGACGCCGATTTCCACCAGACTTTTGCACCCTCCAGCATACTTCTCCAGTGCTTGATGTTCTGTCGCGGTGTGTTGCGCAATCGGCGGTCGCAATCCGGCCCACGCGAAGAACGGGTGCTGCATCAACCGCGACGTCCACATCACAGGCTCTTGAGGGCCTGTGTGAATCTTGGCAAATCGAATCCTTGGCGTAGTCAATTCGTTTCCGGCTCTTCCTTGAGTATTTGGAATTCGACCTATGGCGCAACTGGTGGATTCGCCGCAGCGAGCACGGTTGGCTCAGCTGTTTCCTTCCCCGGCCCGCCCGCAGAGTCTTCAGGACTGATGCCGATGGCGCGGTAGAAAACTTTCTCCGTCCGACGGGCGGATTGTTTCCAGGTGTAGCGTTTCATCTTTCCTTGCGCGGCAGTGCCAAGACGCAGCCGCTGGTCAGGATCACGGCAAAGCTTGACAAGCGCCGCCGAAAGCGACTCCGCGTCTCCAGGAATGACCAATAGTCCGTCGTACGAATCTTCAACCAGGTCGATCATTCCGCTAGACTCCGTGGTCACCACCGGCATCCCCGAGGCCATGGCTTCCAGCAGCACCAAGGGCATACCTTCCATTAGCGACGGCAGCACGAAAATTTCGTGTTCGGCATACAAACTCGAAATCTCAGCGCGCGACACGAACGGCCAAACATCCAGTGCGGCCTGAGATGCCGGCGCGAAGCACTGGCGGACCTTTTCTTCAGGCTCCTGGCAGCCTGCGATTGTCAACCGCGCTTCGGGGATAACTCGGAGAACTTTCTCGAAGGCCTCGGCCAGGTAGTAAATTCCTTTGTGATCGATCCATGTTCCAACGAACAGAAGCTTGGTCGCAGTTCCACCAGAGAAGGCCCGTACGTGGAAGAACTCCGGTCCAACACCGTTCGGCACCAGCCACACGCGGTCTGGAGGCAGTTTGTAATGCAATTGAAGGAAAAGCAAAGCCTCCCGATTTGTCACAATGCATTGATCGGCGGTCTTGAAAGACCAGCGATAGGTGGGCAAGTGGTAGAGGTGCTGCCATACGCGATTTTTCCACTGGAAATACTCTGTACGCCCTTTCTTTGCCTCCCTGCCCATCGCGTAATTCCGGCGCTCCTCGAGACCATGCATGGTCATCACGTAAGGCGGGCCTACCTGCGAACCTCGCCTCCGCCTTTGCGCCCCATACCAGAATCCGAATGGCGCATGAATATTGATAACGTCGTATTCGCTTCGCGCCTCCTTCACGTACTCGGAAATCTTTTTCGCGAATTCGATGGTACGAAACCGATGGGGCCATTTTTGTTTTGGAAGTATATCCTGGAAAAAAATGGGCCTCACGCTGTGTCCCAGATCGCCGAGCTCCTTCGACAGATTGTAGACGATTCCCGCGACCCCAGCCTCGGCCTTCCCTGGCACTCCCGATATCATTAAAATCCTCATCTAAGTGTGGCCTCGCTTTGCCGACTCCCAACGCCTACCTAACATAGAAATTATTGGTACCCTTCGCTGGAGAGGCAAATTCAGGGTTTCAACGCAATCCGGCCGGTGTAGTCGATTCGGTTTAGCAGAATTGGGATGCGATTCTGGGCAAAATACTCATCGCAGGCTTCCCGCGACCCTCTCCAATGCCCATAGTCATCGATGATGATCACACCGGCCTGGACTAGGCGCGGAAAAAGGTGGACCAGTTCGTGCTTGGTCGAGGTGTACCAGTCAGTGTCAAGCCGCAGCAGCGAGATCGAGTCCGGCGCCGAAGCCGGTATGGTCTGCTCCACCTTACCACGAACGAAATGGATTCTTTCCCTCGGGTAGCCCGTGCCGTAGAGCACTTCTTTCACCTGCTCCAGCGGTGCGTCTGCGCACTTGAAGCCAGAGTCCTCCCGCAGGACTTCCGCGGCCTGTTTGCCTGAGTAGTCGATGTCCTTCGCCGTGGGCTCCGACATACCTTCAAAAGTATCGAAGAGGTACAAATCGCGCTTCACATCCTGCAACTGGATGAGCGTCCGAGCAATTGCGGCCATGCTTCCCCCCTTCCAGACGCCGCACTCGACGATGTCTCCCGCTATGTCATTCGCGCTCACATACCGTACCGCTTGAATGAGAGCGTAAATTCGCTCCACGCTCGTCATCGTCCACGGACGGACTTCACGGACAATCTCGGTCTCATCCTTCCCAAAGTCCGGGGGATAAGCTTGTTCCTGCCCGGGAAACTCAACAATATCGAAGCCAAAAAACCGAAAGGTTTTATGAATCGCAGCCTTAATCATGATCCGGCGCGCCAATCTTTTTGAATGTGCTCCATCTCGGGAACCGGAAGCCAACGTGAGCGCGCCCGCTGATAAAGATCGCTCCGCGCCAGCGCCCTCTGAGCGCTGTAAAAGTTCCTCGGCGTTGTAACTAATGCCACCAGAAGTACCGCCAATTTGAAGATGCGGTGAGAAATCGGTGCCTCGGGATGCAATATCTCATAGATCTTCCATTCGGTCTTTACGGTTTCCCACGGCCACCCGCCGTCAATCACGAGCCGAAGCTGGTCTGCACTGGCTTGCGTATACTCCGTGATCGTACGGCGTACTTGCAGGTCGATGCCAAGTTTTCCAAGCTGCTGCGAAAGACTGCTCGCAAGCATCGCTAGTGATTTTTGCTTGCGGCGGAGTTTCTGCACGTCGTAGCTCGCAAGCTGAAAACTGTTCGCGTCATGGAGGCGGTAATAGGTGAGCGCTTCCGGCAGAACCTGTGCTCCTGCCAATACGGCAGCGAGTGTAAACAAGTATTCGTCTGCTTGAATTTCTATTACTTCTGGAACGGGCCCAATCCGCCGAAGCAGCTCGGCGCGGATCGTCATCCGACTCGTCCCTAGAAAAGCGCCACGCCGGCGAAACAAGCGTGCACCCTCAATCGTACTGGCCTGGAAATGAAATCCCTCGCGGAGAATCTCGGCTTGTTCGCGCCCGTCCCGCTGAACATTGATAATCCCGTGCCCCACAATTCCCATGGAGGGCTCCCCGGCCATAGTTTGCGTCACGCGTGTCAGCTTATTAGGAGCCCACCAGTCGTCGCCGTCCAGGAACGCAACGATTTCTCCCTTGCACTCCGGAATGCCGGCGTTAAACGCCGAGGCTTGCCCGCCGTTTTCCTTGCGCAACAGCCGCACGCGCGGCTCGAATTTCTTCACGATTTCCGGCGTACGGTCCGTCGAGCCGTCATCGACAACAATAATTTCACCTTCCGTCGCCGGAAAATCCTGGTCCAGCACGCTCACGATCGCCTGTTCGATGAAGCGCTCGTGGTTGTAAGTGTCAATTAGTACGCTGACAAAAATTCTTGGCAAAGTCCGCTCTCCAAAAAACATTCAGTCGGGCTTCTGTGCCAAACAATACAAATATGTCCCCTTGAAGCCGCGCATTCGAACGTACGGATATGCCGCCAGTGCCAGAGGGAAACACGCCGCATATTTGATCCGGCCCAATATCTCCATTACACGTTGCCGTTTCTTCGGCTTCGCCCGTAAAACCGCCTCGGCTTGATCGGACGCCATTTGCATCACCTCACAAAAACTCTTCGAATCTTCGCCCGCGGCGGCTCCCGTCATCCCCGTACGCAGCGCCATGTTGAGCATCCGCGCCGTGTGGACGAGTCCGGCTGGTTGCTCGCGAATGGATAGGACCGCGAATCCTTGTCCGCTCAAAAAGTTTCTGAGTGCCGCCGCATTCCACCGCAAAAAATGATTTGGCGGATAATCCAGAACGTCCGGACCAGTCAGCCACCTCTCGCGATTCGGGACGCTGAGACCGATCATCCCGCCCGTCCGCACGCACGCTTTTACCTTTTGCAGGAATTCCACCGGCGCGGCCTGATGCTCCAGTACTTCGAAAAACGTGACCACGTCGAACCGCTCTTCCGCGTTCCGCTCCGTAAATTCAGAAATCGTCAGTGGAAGAACTCTTTGCAAGCCGAGCTTCTCTTTCGCAAATCGCGCGGCGTTCCGGTCCAGTTCGGTTCCGCTCACACGAAAACCAGCGTCGCGCGCGGCAGCAAGAAAAGTCCCTGTTCCGCAGCCGATATCCAACAGGTCGCCGTTTCGCGGCGCGAGTGGATCCGCCAAAAAATACTTATGCCCCGGTTCCAATGGAAGCAGCTTTTCATCCCGGCCGCCGTACATCCGTTCGTACCATCGCGCATCCGGCATCTCTCGCGGTTCCCAAAACTGAAGTCCACACGTCACGCAGCCAAAAAGATCGTGCTTCCCAAATTTTTCGACAACTGGCTCTCGCGCCATTTCACCGCACGCGGGGCACACGGAAGCGGCTGCCGTTTTTGCGATCCGGCCTTCCGAAGCCGCAACTGTTCTCGCCCCCATTGCTCTAAGTGACGCCGTCGGTTCTTATTAGATCCTCTGCCGCCAAAGCCTTTTGTTTTTTCATCGCCGTGCTCTTCTCTGCAGAACACGTGCTCGCTTTCATTCGAACATCATCCAGAATTTTGCCTCTCTTAGTTTATTTCGCCGTGGTCTGCGCCAACTGTTTGCGTTGCGACGTAATAATCTCTTCGAAAATGGCGTCCAATCCGCGCGTAATTTTCCAATTCGGATAATGGCTCTGAAGTTTCCCCAGATTTGAGATATAGCAAATGTGGTCGCTCTTGCGCGCTTCGTCTACATAACGCCAATCCAGCTTGCGCCCCGTCATCTGCTCGATTCGCTCGATCGCTTCCAGCATCGAAATGCTGTTCGCACGGCCGCCGCCTAAGTTGTACACCTCGCCCGTCCGCGGATTTGCAGCAAATTCCTCGATGGCACGCACCACGTCATAGCTGTGAATATTGTCGCGGACCTGCTTGCCCTTATAGCCAAAAACGGAATACTTGCCACCGCTTAGCGTCACCTTCACCAGATAGGACAAGAAACCGTGCAGCTCCACGCCGGAGTGTGACGGCCCCGTCAGGCAGCCGCCTCGAAAAATTCCCACCTTCATCCCGAAGTAACGTCCATATTCTTGAGCGGCAAGGTCCGCCGCCGCTTTCGAAGCGCCGAAAAGCGAATGCAGCGTTTGGTCGATCCGGCAACTCTCGGAAACACCGGCGAAATCTTCCGCCCGCGCATAGTCGTACCGCTTTTCCAACTCTTTCAGCGGAATCTCATTTGGCGCATCGCCATAAACCTTGTTCGTGCTCAGAAATACGAACACCGCCTCGGGCGAATGCTGCCGCGTCGCTTCGAGGAGGTTCACCGTCCCGACCGCATTCACTTCAAAATCGAGCAGGGGAATTTCCCGCGCTTTGTCGTGTGAAGGCTGCGCCGCGCAGTGAATGATCAAATCAAATCCGTGCATTCGAAAGAGTTCTTCGATGCCCGTTCGGTCGCGAATGTCCAGCGCCGTGTGCGTGAATCGCTTGGTCAAACGCTTCAACCGCTCCAGATTCCAAAGCGTGTCGCCTGTCGGACCAAAGAACACCCGACGCATGTTGTTGTCCACGCCGACAACTTCGTGTCCCTGCCGGTCGAAATGCTCGACTGCTTCCGAACCAATCAGCCCGCTGCTGCCGGTGACCAAGACTTTCATCCGTTCGAATCCACTCCTCTCCGGGTGGGCCCAAAATCATGGAAGAAGGGTGCAATTGTACATACTGCTTCCTGAAATTCTTAAGATCAGAGACGAGAGGTCTGCTCCCTCACCAGAAGAGTACCAGCAGTCGCCCCGTAATTTAACTGCCTTGACTAGTGGACGCATTCCGCTACGGCGGAATCCCGCGCTTAGTCCGCTGAAATCGCGGCGGTCGCGGGATATGGCGCTGGGGATGGCGCCCCTAGGCGGATGTAGTGGACGTTTTGCGAGCCTTCTAGGTGCGGAAGAGCGCGCCAGCAATCGATGACCACGCGCCGTGTGGCATGAAAACTAGGGCCCGAACGGAACGGCTGCATCCAGGCTGAGCTGGCAAGATCGCAGAACTGCTGCCAGGGAGTAGCGAGAACGACGATGCCGGATTGCGCGATGCAGTCCTCCGCCGAAGCCGCGATGCGCACAGATTTATGCGCCGCGAAAGCGCGAGGCAAATCCGCGGAAGGATCGAAAACCACAATGGGGAGATTGGCGGAAGCCAGCTCAAGCGCAAGCAGCAGCCCAAAGGATTCTTCGGTTACATCGGTGTCCGGCTTGTACGTAAGGCCAAGAATTCCGACCGGAAGGCTTCCGGATTGATGGGATTTCACCAGACCGGCAAGAGCCACGACCTGAGCACGGTTGAAACGATCGGTTGCTTCGGCAAGATCGGAGAAGGCGCCGCTGCGCGCGGCCAGCGCAGCAAAGGCGCGATTGTCGCGAGGAAAGCAGGGGCCTCCATAGCTGACCGCGCCTTTCAAGTATTTGGAACCGATCCTCGAATCCAGACCTAGTGCATAAGTAACCACGCTGACGTCCGCTTCGGGAAGTTTCTCGCACAGGCGCGCGAGCATATTGGCATAGCTGATTTTGGTCGTGATGTAAGTGTTGACGGCCAGCTTGGTAATTTCCGCGTTAATGAAATTCATACGCGCTATCGTGGGGGAGTTCTTGCACGTCCGAGCGTAAACATCGGAAAGAAGGTCCCCCGCGCAAGGATCGGATTCGCCGATTAAGAGAAAATCGGGGTAATAGAAATCGCGGATCACCGTCCCGAGCGCGATGAATTCCGGACTGTAGCACAGCCCGAAATCCTGGCCGCAGCGCTTGCCGCTCGCGCGTTCGAGCGCAGACTTGATTTCGCCTCCGGTGGAACCGGGCATGACCGTGCTTGTAAGCACGATAAGATGATAAGAATCTTTGTTACGCAACGCTCGGCCGATGGCTTCGCAGGTGGCAAGGGCGTGCCGAAGCGAAAATCCGCCGTCCGCTTCGCTGGGCGTGCTCACGACGATGAACGTGGCCTCGGAATCGCGGACGGCCGCTTCCGTGTCCTGCGTCGCGACAAGCTGTCCCCGCGATTCCTGGAGAAGCTCCGTAAGTCCGGGCTCGTGGACGGGAGGCACGCCGCGGCCGATGGCGTCCACTTTCTGTGCATCAATATCTACCGCGACGACTTGAAAACCGCGCGCGGCGAAGGACGCGGCTATCGGCGCGCCGAGTTTGCCCAAACCAATAACCGATATTGTCGAGACCATGCGCCTCCTGAGAGAGGCCCTAGTTTAACGTGAGATGGTGTCAGCAGGAAAGCTGGGTACGTCGGAAGAATCAGACTTGTCGGTGCGGGGCTGCTCAACTCGAAAAATGTTTCTTCGAGAGCTCGCGGTCGATACCTTCGTCCGAGGATGCCCAACGCAACAATCCATCCATATACGAGGGAAAGGAATGAAGATACTCAACTATGACCAGACCCCACCAAAACATGACGCCGCCTTACTTCCGATCCTTAAAATTCTTCAACAACGCCCAAACCAACCCACAAAATCCGCTAGCGATGTTCAGGAGCCTTGATTGTTCGCTGTCCGCCTGAATTCCCTTCGAAGGCCCAGCACTTTCCGAATCGCCGCCGTTCGCCGTACAAAAATCTCCCAGGCGAATTGCTTGATCCTAAAAAGGGGCTTGCGGAAGCGCACTCTTCGGATCGCGCCATCAGGAGTCAACTCGTGTGTCACATCCAACAACGTGTAAGCGTGTTCCACGCCGCCATACAACTGAAAATTTCGCTCGGCTTCCTGGCCACGCCATATCTGATCTTTGCCCCCTGCCACGTGACCATAATCGTGATTCTGATGAAGCACCGGCGCGACCAGAGACGCATCCACCACGGGCAGAGTTTGTTCCCGCACGGCTTTGATAAGCCAATGATCGAACCACAGCCGCCCGATCGCGAAATCGGGTATGACCTGGTAGAGGCCTTTCGGATAAGCGAACACATCTATACCGGTGTAGTGTTCATCTTTGCCGCTGGCTTTGCTGCGCCGTTTGATGCCTTCTTCCCATTGGGAATTGAAATGGAGCTTCTCGGTGATATCTAGGTTTATCCTTTTCGAGACCAGCAGTGACTTTGGAAATCTTCCCTGTACCGTCTCCGCGGCGCGCAGAAAGTCGCTTAAGAGAATAATGTCTGCGTTGACGTAGCACATCCAGGACGAACTGGCCGCCGACTCCGCTTGGCGGAACACATCACTCATCAGCGGCGTGCCGTGGTCGCTCGTCGCTACGTTCGGCAAGTGCCACAGGCTAAACTCGTGAGCCACCCCCATTGTGCCTTCATCATTTCCTAGAAGGATGATTTCTGGTCGTGGCTCCAGCTTCGTCCAGCTCTCAATGGCATTGCGCTGGATAACGCCAACGTGCCCTTTGAACGCCTTCGGAATCGAGAAAATTGTTAGCACACTTCAAGCATAGTCAAAAAACAGTGCGCCGCAAGGAGTATGAAAGGCGGGCAAGTATTGAGAACGTAATACCACGCTTGCGTGGCACGGGTAGTCAGGAAAAACGTCCGCAACAATCGAACAAATGTGCCAAAGTGTGCTCGAATGGTTCATTTTGGCAGGCTTCTCGTGGGCAGCCATCGCGCCGCCCAACCTCATTTTCGCCTCATTGCGGCAACGCCAAGACATGATTTTCATCGATCAACTTCGAGGTGTACCCAAGGCGCGCAAAATCTTCGAGTAACACGCGGCAATTCTCATCACTGTGCATTTCGCAGAGGATAGCGGGGCGCTTCTCGGTCAACAAACGGCCTGCGCCGCGAAAAACGTCCACTTCCGCGCCTTCCACGTCGCACTTCAGAAAATCCGGCGCCGGAGCGCCCAGCACAAAGTCATCCATAGACACAGTGTTTACCTGGATGGTATCTTCCACGCCCCTGGTGACGATATGGCCCAGTCCACGATCGGGCGAGGTCGCGGGATCCGCGCGCGCAAAAGAAACGGTTCCAGGTTCACACCATACGGCCTTTTCCACAACGGAAATTACCTGGAAATCGTTGCGCCTAACGTGTAGGAGAAGCCGCGCTGCAAGTTCTGGATCGGGCTCGAACGCGATGACACGGCCCTCTTTCCCGACAATTCGCGCGGCGAGAAGAGAGAAGAAGCCTATATTCGCGCCAATATCGTAAAAAATCATGCCGGGACGCAGATACTGCTCCATCACCCTTTGCACTTCCAGTTCACCTTCGCCTTCGAAGTAACTATGGCCGGTGCGCGGGTTCAAATGCAGCCACAGCCCCTGCGCCGGACCGCGCTGGACTTGCACCCAGGTCAGTGAATCGCGAGGTACAAGTTTTCCACTGGCCCAACGGAGGAGGGATCCTAAGACGGGCAGGCGACGCAACCCCGCCAGACGCACGGTGTATCGAAGAAAAAGTTGCGCCACTCTGCCGTTCGAGGAACTCAAGTTACCTCACCACCGAAAACCCCGCAAATAAGCTAGCGATGTCAGAGTAGCACGTCCATGCCAGCGGTTCTTCCCTGCGCTCCGGTTTCATTTCGGAGGGCTGCGCTGCCGAACTCCAGACGTATTGGTAGTCAGCCGTAGCGCAGGCTATTTGGGGGCGATGGGGAGCGCGTGGTCGCGCGTGTGCCTGGAAGCGGGGCGGAGCCGGAAGTGGCGATAATCACATCGTAGGCAGCGATATGGTTTGATATGAAAAATCGAGCTGAGCGCTAACTCGAACAGGCCTTTCCTTTGGGATCTTGAGACGTCCGAACTCCCACACCCGGGGCATTCGACATGGACCGATTTCGAGAGGACGAACTTCATGGCCCACCGCAACTGGGTAAACAAAAGAATAGCGCAGAATCCTGCTGATGTCAGCAGACGGATTGTGCGGTCAATAGCAGGTGCCAGCCAAAGCGCCGTTCCAGCAGTCGAAAAAACGGCTGCGGCATCCAGCGGAAATGCCATTCTTTGACGTACCGATACTTCACGTAGTCCGCTATGCGGTACGGAAAAATGTGCTCCGCCTGCACATTCGTCACGCGGAAGCCATGCCGTTCCAAAAGTTGCCGCCCTTCCCGCCGCGTATAAGTGTAGGTCACCGGGCATCCCGTTTGCGCTTCGGAGTTTTTCGCCACCACGTCCTGCAGCTTCCAAAACTGCCCCTTACCCTCCATCGCTAGGATCCACGCGACTCTCCATGACCGCCGATGATAGACCATGATCTTGACTATCGTTCCCGGGCCTGCGTACTGCCGAAGCTGCTCCAGCACCGCCTCCGGATTCGGCGTGTGGTGAATTACCCCGAAGGAGTAAATCAAATCGTACGGCTCTCGCGTCACGAAAGAGCTAAGCTGTTCCGCATTGCCTGCACAGAAACGGATACGGTCTTCCAGTCCAAACACTGCGGCGCGCTTGCGGGCCAGCTCCATCGACTTTTCCGAAAGGTCTACTGTCGTGACCTTGGCCCCCGCGCGCGCAAAATTGATCGTATCCGTCCCAATCCCGCACCCGATTTCCAGCACTTTCTTGCCGCGCCACTGCGCGAACTCCGCAAATCCCGGTATGTGGTATTCCACAAAGTATTTCCGCGCCTCTACCTCGTCGAAATATTCCTTCGTGCCTACCGGCGCAGTCGAATGCCGTATGTTGCAGGGACGCTCGTTCCAATAATCCCTGACCCGCGCGATTTCCACTTCGGCGAATGACATGGGAGCAGTATAGCGAAATCCGCTCGGCGGTCGGGAGTTGAATCCTTGTTTTAAGAGAACTACGATTTTCTTTTTAGCTCGATTGCCCTATCGAGCAGAGTCAGGGGAGCGTCATGGAAGTGCATTTTCAAATTGTGATCCTGCCAAGCAAGTACTTCCTGTTGAACTTCCGCGCTCCCTCGTAAGGTGCGGAATCTGCTGGGCATTTGGGCCATGTCCTCACAGAGGCACGATGGATGACACAAAAGCCGATGATAGGGCTTGTCGGCTTGGCCGATGCACAGGCAGCCAACCGCGGCGGCATCAGCGAGAGCTTGACCCGCGCCTGCTAACCGGCCGACGGCAATGTAAAACCGGCATTCCGCAAGTTCACGGTAATAATGAGCAGCATCACCCCAAGCAGGTATGTCAGAAACGGCATAGCTAACCGAATGGCTACCGGTTCTGCAGCGGAGCTCCAGGTCCAGTACGTGCCTCAGTCGTTCGAGAGCAGCATCGGCTTCAGGCGACCAGGGATCGCCGAGTCCGCGGTTGGCTAGGGTCATCGGGACCCGCCAGTCCACCCAAGCCGTTTCCTGACGGGGCGCGCGGAACAGGGAGCGGACCAGTTGCAGATCGTGGAGATAGGGAAAGGAGACTGCTTGCGGCAGCGACCCTACCGCGAGCGGAGCGTCCATCATGTGAGCGAGGAAAAGATCGTATCCGGGCACCGGCCTCCGTAAGGAACAGGCGTAGAGCGGATCCCAATGCTCCTGCGCATAATAGGCGAATAAAGTTGGCAAACTGGGGGGAATGTCGAGTATGGCATCGAAGGAAATGACCAGATCATAGTCTTCCACCGGGATGTCTTCCACTTCAGTAATGTTCCTTGTGTTTTTGGCGACGAGGTCCGCGCGTCCTGGGTGTTTCCGGACGGCATCCTGCAAGTACTCACCTTCCATCGTCGTTGGCACAACGTACCAATCCGCTTCGAGGAGACAAGTCAGTTCCCAATAGACAGCTTTGCCTGGCCACACCTCAAAGATCTTCGTGGTAGAAGTATCTTTCCATTTGACGCCTGCCCACGGACCGAAGACGTCGAGCAACTGTTTGACCAGTGCGACTCTCAACGCGCGCGTTCCCGCAAGAACGGATAGGAAGAGTGCGACGGCTTTACCGCTATCAACATCGTGTCGCCAGCTTGGGCCCCGGTGAGTGCCGCGATTCGCCCGTCTCTGGAATCAATCTTGAAAATCACATAGCCATGTCCTTCGAGCAGCCACATTGTTTCAACAGGGTGGTAGGCAAAGCCCTTCGTCAGAATGCCGCTCTCATAAAGAATCAACGGAGCATTTGGCTTCGCCAGGAGTTTTTCGGCGCCGCGAAAAACCACCAGCTCAGCTCCCTCGACATCGACCTTCATGACGTCCACATGCGAGATGGAGTGCTGCCGCAAAAAATCATCCAACGTCGTGACCGGTACCTTCTCCGTACTCGCAATCTCTGAATCTTCATGTACGGGCTTGCCCATCGTATTCAGCCCATCCTTACCCGGAACATTTACCTGAAGGGTTGCCTCACCTATGTAGTCCCCCACCGCGGAACGCACAATCACGAGATTGCTTAGATCATTCAGGCGCACGTTCTTGGCAAGACGTTCTACCGTCCATGCGGACGGCTCGAAGGCGAATACCGTGCCATGCTGGACCCTCTTGGCGGCGGGAATCGAAAAAAGTCCGACGTTGGCACCGACGTCAACAAAGGTCATGCCTGGTTGCAATGCCCCAACGATCAAATCCAGCTCGTGTTTTTCAAAGTACCGCCTCGACCATATTTCCAGCGGAACAGCGCCTTCAGGAGCGAGAACAAAAGAATGCCCGCCAGCCTGTAAAGCGATCGGCCTTTTACCAAGCAACGCGTTGCGGAGTGGGAAAAGGACGTTGCGCCTTAGGAGGCGAACTTTTCCGGCGCTGAGCAGGTTTCGAGCTCTGGAAACGGCTGATCTGCCTACTCGCAATGCGAACCCGAGAGTCCGGCGCACCGTGCCGGCTGTGAGTGATGCCCGGTACGCGTCGAAAGCGCCAGGCTTAAGAGGTTTAACGCGTCGCGCACTCTGAGTCATGTTAATTTCGATTTCTTGAAAAGAATCTTCATTTCCAGAGGAAGGTTGATCACCCCCGCCCATTCATCCCTGGGGTGCCCTAGAGGCTGCGTAGCGACTATCATCGGAGGCATACAATCCCAAGCGTCTATCAAGTCTCCCGCGTCGTAAAGGCTGACACGCCAGAAGTAAGAACCCGGACGCAGAGGCAGATACGGGAAGGCGTAGCAAAAGTCATAATCGCCAGCCTCCAGGCGCATCGAATCCTTGGCGTTTCCCCAAATCAATTGGCCTTCATTGTTGAACAACGCGATCCCGTGGTGTCCCAGCTCGACTGGCCGGTTGATTTCGAGCGCAAACCTGATCGTCGCTCGGCCGAGAGTATTGAGCGTGTGATGGTCTTGCGCCATTGGCGCGATAATTTCCCAATTGACGAACCGACCGTTACCGTCCGCTCCGCGCTCCGCTTGCCCGCCGTTCCGGTATCCACTCGTCATCGCCGACTCATAAGTCGAAACTACTTCGTGGGTCGGGCCATCTTGGCGGACAGAGCCGTCGTCGATCCAGATGACACGATGGCAGAGGCGGCGAATCTGATTGAGCTGATGGGAAACCAGGACCACCGTGCGCCCCGCGCGCGCCACATCTCCCATTTTCCCCAGGCATTTTTTCTGAAAGTTGATGTCCCCGACGGCGAGAACTTCATCCACCAGCAGAATCTCCGGCTCCAGGTGAGCCGCCACCGCAAACGCCAGTCGCACGTACATGCCGGAGGAGTAGTGCTTCACTGGCGTGTCAATGAATCTTTCCAGCTCGGCGAAAGCCACGATTTCATCGAACTTGCGCTCGATTTCCGCTTTGCTCATCCCCAGGATCGCCCCGGAAAGGAACGTGTTTTCACGCCCGGTCAGCTCGGGATGGAAGCCCGTCCCGACTTCCAGCAGCGACCCGACGCGCCCGTTAATCTCCGCCCAGCCTTCCGTGGGCCTCGTAATCCGCGACAGAATCTTCAGCAGCGTCGTCTTGCCCGCCCCATTGCGCCCGATTAGCCCCAGCACCTCTCCTTCTTTCACCTCCAGCGAAACATCTTTCAGCGCCCAAAACGTCTCTTCCTTTTTCCTGCGCAGCGAAGCGAGCGGCGACCGTACAAAATCTTCCAGCGCATGCCTCAACCCGTCGTCCACCTGCAACCCGCGCCTGTACCGTTTCCCCAGCCCTTCCCCGTGAATGACCGCCTGGCTCACTGTTGCAAGTCGCTCTTTCTTAACGGTTTATGTTTTAACTGACGGAACGTTACTTTCCTGCCATCATTCAAGATAAAATGAACGCCACAGGACCCTTGGAGAAGCAGCAGCTTCATCTACCATTCTCCGTATACTCTTCCACGTTCCGTATCCTGTAAGTCCTTTGCTTGCCACTCTTACGAAAACTGGCGGGGTGTGTACCAACAATTCCCATTTTGGCTCACCCCGGAGTGCAACGGAGGAACCCGGTTCAAACGCGATCCGCAACGGAGGTCTCCATACGGTTGAAAAAGAACAACCCTCCGAGAACAACCAGCGCCACGGCGAAAGCGGAAGCGAGCAGCAGCAAACTAGGCGCCTGGCCGCGTCCAGTAATGGCCCAGCGAAAACCGTCAATCACTCCCGCCATGGGGTTGAGACCGTACAGCCACCTCCACCTTACCGGCACCAGCGAGGAAGGATACGCGACCGGAGACGCGAACATCCAGAACTGCATCAGGAATGGAATCACGTACCGCACGTCACGGTACAGGGCGTTTAGCGCCGACAGCCACAACCCGACTCCCAGCGCGGTGAAAAAGGCGAGCGCCAGCAGCGCAGGCAGCCATAGCGCGGCAAGCGTAGGGCGGATTCCGTAAGCCAAAGTGAAAATAGCTAGCACCACGAAGCCGATCGCGAAGTCCACCAGGCCGGAAAGCGCCGCGGAAATGGGAAGAATCAGGCGCGGGAAATACACTTTGGTGATGAGCCGCTGGTTGTCCACGACGACGTTGGTGGTCATCTGCAGGGCGTAGGAAAAATAGGTCCAGGGAACGAGCGCGGCGAAATAAAAAACCGGATACGGCAGGCCCTCCGACGGAAGCTTGGCGAGGCGGCCAAAAAATAAGGTGAACGCCAGCATGGTGAGCACCGGTTGCAGAACAACCCACAGGACACCGATGGCGGTTTGTTTGTAGCGGATCTTGACGTCGCGCCACACGAAAAAGTAGAGCAGCTCGCGGTAGGCCCAGACTTCGCCGAGGCGAAGTTCCAGGAGGCCACGAGGAGGCTCGATGCGAATGGTGGCGGAGAAGCCGGAGTGCAGCGGAAGAGCGGCGCTCGATCGCGTGACGGAAGCCATGCAGTCTGAAATTCGTCTCCGAAAGAATTCCCTGAACCCACTAAGAGTATCAGAGATGCGGCGAGACGGAGAGCAAGGAGGAGTAAGGATAGCGGGCTAGACGCGCCGCTGAAATGACAGAAAGGAAATGCAGCGCTCAGGGTAGAGGATTCTTTTTCAGTTGCTGGATGTCGCGATCCTCGATCTGCTGCATCAGGGCTTTGCGGCGGAAGAGGTAGGCGCGAAGTTCGCTGGAAATCTTGCGCGGGACGACTAAGAATTGGTTGCGGGCGACTTCGGAAAAAGAAACCGGGCCGCGCGCGGGAATCAGGTGGGCGCCCCACTGAAAAATGAACCCGGCATTCCATAGAACCAGGAAAAAAATGAGTGCCGCGGAAACAGCGAGAGCGCGTCCCCTGGAATGAAAAAACCCGCCGAATCGGCGGAGCAGCATTGCAAAACCAAAAATGAAAATGGGCGTGAGCGAAATAAAGTACCGGTTTCCGAAGGAAGCCATGCCGTGCCAGTAGGGATAGCTGGAAATTACGTAGTAATAGGCGGCGGCGCCAACCGCGAGATATAACGTGATGGATTTCGCCGCGCGCGGCGCGAAAAAAAGGCCTGCGACGGACAGCGCAAGAATCGGAGTCCAGGTGAAAAGTCCATGCTCGGTGGAGAAAAGAATGGAGCGCCAATAGGGCGCGGTCCAGTCCCATGCCAGGTCGCTGTAGGTCCCGAAGCGAAATAATCCGCCAAAAATAATCCAGCGCGTGATCAGCGTAGGGATAAACATCAGAATGGCGACAGCCAGGAACGATGCGTTCGCCGCAAAGAGCTGGCCCGCCTTGTGAAAGTTTTTCTCTTTCCAGGAATTCCAATACGCGAATATGGATTCGATCCAAGGGAGAAGAAGATAGACACCGTTGGGAAAATAAACATCGACCATCAAGCCGGCGAGGAGCCCGAGAAGAATCCATTGAAGAATGGTGCGGCCATCGCGCGTGCGATCCCAATACCAGAGAAAGAGAGCGACCGCAAAAGCAGAGTGCGCGTGTGACCAGGCGGGATTGAAATACATATAGACGGGAAGCGAACTGGCGCCCCAGACGGCAATGGTGGAAAGAAAGGCCCAGCGCTCTTCGATGTACTTTCTGGCAAGAAAATAGGAAAAAAGCAGGCCAAGGAAACCATACGTTGCGGTGCCAAGGGCCATGGCCAGGAGATAAGGCGTGGAGAATCCATTGGCGGGGATATGCGCGCCAAGAGCGTTGGCAAAAAGCACAAAGGAGTGCGCCGCCAGCAGAAATGGAGTCCAAAGCACGGCTGGCCCGATGGTGAAAAGGTTGCTGACGAATCCGGTCTCCGTGTACTCGTTTGGATTAAGCTGACCGTTCGGGAGAGTTCGCGACTGAGAAAAATTTAGATTCGCGTGCCGCCAGTCTTCTTCAAATCGCAGATTGTGCTGGATAAGAAGCGCGCGAGCGTAAGCGTAGTATCCGACGCCGTCCCCGTGCACGATGGGATTGATCAAGGGAAGCGAGAGAATCCAGAGAAGGAGGAGCAGTCGCTCCGATTTGCGCGAGGACCGCGAGGGCGATGCGCTGAAATCTTGCTGATCCACGAACGAGTTACCCGCCGAAAAACTTTCCGCAATCCCGCCTGCCATTGTTGCAGGGCAGCGTAATGATGTGGGACTAATTTCCCACGACCGGATAAGGAACCTGGTAGCTGCAAGACAATCGTGGCGGTATTGTACCGCACGATTTTAATTCGCGGTTCGATGTACAGAGTCTCGGGAAGAAGAAAGGAAACAATGGCTTAACCATCGGCCATCTTTTCTGCTATACTGTATCTCTACACCAGTACAGCTATAAAACATGTTTTTCAAACTCATTCCCACGACCGGGCAGCCGCTCTACCTTCAACTGATGCAGCAGATTCGCCACGCGGCTGAAACTGGCGCGTTGCGGGATGGCGACCAATTGCCGGGCATTCGGACTCTTGCGGAGGAATTGGTAGTTAGCCCGAATACAGTGGCGAAGGCGTACTCCGAACTCGAGCACGATGGACTTCTGGAATTACGCCAAGGCTCCGGGGCGTTTGTCACCGTGAAGCGCAGAACCCGGTCTTTAACGGATCATGTGCAGGTTGCGCGCCGCCGACTCCGGGATTTGATCGAGCGCCTGCGGGAAGAGGGTCTTTTGGATGAGGAGATCAGGCGGGCCTTTGAGGCGGAGCTGCTGTATCCAAGCGAGATCGTGAAAAGACGATGACGAACACTCCAGTAATCCTGACGCACAATCTCACAAAGTCGTATGGAGAGTTGGCGGCCGTTCGCGAGCTAAATCTGTCGGTCGAGTCGAACAGCATTACCGCGTTTCTCGGTAAAAATGGGGCTGGCAAGAGCACGACCATCAAGATACTACTTGGCATGGTCCGGCCAAGCAGTGGCGAGGGCACCGTACTTGGAAAGCGGATTACAAACGCTGAACAGAACCGTGCAATGCGCCAGCGGGTCGCTTACGTCGCTGAAGACAAACCTCTCTATGGCTACATGACGGTTGAACAAACGATGCGCTTTGCGAGTTCTTTCTATACCGATTGGCATACGGACAGCGCGAGAAGGCTCCTCAACGAATACAAGTTACCTCCTCAGCGGAAGATCAAAACCCTTTCCAAAGGAATGCGGACAAAGCTCGCGCTGCTCTTAGCGTTCGCCCGCCGCCCTGAACTGCTGATTCTGGACGAGCCGAGCGAAGGGCTTGATCCTGTGGGAATCGAGAATCTCCTGCAGATTCTTGTCGCCCGGGCGGCCGAGGGCGTGACTATTTTTTTCTCTTCGCATCAGATTGCCGAGGTCGAGCGTGTAGCAGATCACGTCTGCATTCTCGACAATGGCCGGCTGTTGGTGGATGCTCCCCTCGACCAGTTGCGGCAATGTTATCGGCGAATTGACCTGGTCTTTGCCACCATGCCTCCCGAAAGTGAGTTTCGAATCACAGGCGTCGAGAGAATCCAAACCCAAGGTTATCAGATGAGCGTTTTTGCCAGCAGGAATGCCGAGGCGGTGATTGAGCGCGCACGAAACCTAGAGGCAGTTTCGGTGGAAGTTGCCCCTGTGGGATTGCGCGATATTTTCCTTGAAACGGTAAAGGGGAATTGAATCGTGCTGTGGTACAAAGCTTGGCTCGAAACGAGATCGAGATTCCTGGCCTCTTTGTGCGGGATAACGCTCATCATTTCCTTCTTTGTCCACCACGCTGAAAGTCTATTTCCGGCGGGACCGAAAACGAATGTTTGGAACATAATTTTCTTCGCCCATCAGTACCTTGTCGGGATTTGGATTTTATGCGTGGTTCTGCTCGGCATGGGCGGCCTGGTTCGCGAAAGAGCCGTGGGTACATCATCGTTCACGCTGGCGTTGCCGGTTAGCAGGGCACGCCTAGCCGGCGTCCGAATTGCCGTAGGTATGCTCCAAGCCATTTCGCTTGCGGTGTTGCCATGGGCCGCCATCCTCTTTATCACCGACCTTGGCGGCCAAGCGTCTTTTCCCATCTCCCAAGCTTCTTTCTACCTTGCCCTGCTGATCTCGGGAGGATTGATCTATTTTGCGATGGCGGTATTGATCTCCTCGTTGATCGAAGGCGAATATACGGCTCCAGCTGTCGCTTATGGATTAACAATTCTGACCGGAATGATATTCGGCGAGGTTAGCTGGATTCGTCCTTACGCGGATCTCTGGCGTTTTATGGGCGGAGATAATCATATAGATAAGAATACCTATGTCCTCTCCGGCTCTTTCCCATGGCTCGGCGCATTGGCAAGCTTGAGTGTTGTAGGGTTAATGCTAATCGTGTCGGTCAGGGTGCTGCAAAAAAGGGAGTTTTAATCGCTGTGCCTCCGAGTAAAGCGGTCGATTGGCTCGAAAGGGCCTACAGAGATCGTTCCAATGCCATCGTTTTCTCCAGGGTTGATCCACAATTGGACCCTCTGCGTTCCACTCCTCGTTTCCAGTCACTTCTGCATCGGCTGGCTCTCCAAAATTAGACCGATCGACTTGGCAGGCCGTGTAGCCACTCTTGTTTTGCTTTGCGGTTGTGGAAGAACCGGCCCTATTCGTAGCGGAGGGCGGCCATGGGATCGAGGCGGCTGGCGCGGAAGGCAGGGACGTAGCCGGCGGCGCAGGCGACGATGGCTAGCGCGGCGGTGGCCAGGCCCAGCGTGAGTGGATCGTGCGGAGTGAGGCCGAAGAGCTGACTTTGGACGACGCGAGTCAGTGCGAGGGAGGCAGTGACTCCAGCAACGACGCCGATAGCGACGAGGAGGAGGACTTCACGCATAACCAGCCAGATGACGTTGCCGCGGGCGGCGCCGAGGGCGATGCGAATGCCGACTTCGCGGGTGCGCTGGGCGACGGTGTATGCCATGACGCCGTAGAGACCGATGACGGCGAGCAGAGTGGCGAGGAAGCCAAAGACGGCAGAAAGACTGGCGATCATGCGCTCGGTGGAAAGGGAATTGTTGATCTGTACTTCAGTGGTACGCATGTTGAACATGGGGAGATTGGAATCCATGTCGCGGACTTTCGAACGCGCGGCGGACATCAATTGATTGGGGTCGGCAGAGGTGCGGAGGTAGACAGTCATTTCGCCGAGGTAGCGGCCGCCGAGATACGGAATGAAGGCTTGCTCGGGAATTTCGTCGCGGAGGCTGGTGTACTTGAAGTCCTTGACGACGCCGATGACTTCCATGTCGGTGGGCGTTCCGGGGTCGGTGCCGAAACCGAGGTGGAGGCCGATGGGATTCCGCCCGGGGAAATATTTCTTCGCAAACTTCTCGTTGATCATAACCGTGGTGGGGACCCAGTTCCAGACTTCAGGACCGTGCTTCACTTCGTGATTGTCATTGATGGTGAAGTCACGTCCCGCGATGACGGACACGCCGAGCGTAGCGAAATAATTTGGGCCGATGGCGTTCATGAAAGGTTCGGCGTGCTCGCCGGGTTTGGCCGGAGTGAAGCCTTCGACGGACACGCCGCTGTCCCATTCGTTATCTTCAAGGATACGCATGGAGGCGAGGCCGACCGATTTGACGCCGGGAATGGAGCTGAGAGCGTCGGAGAGCTGTGGATAGAAAACTTTCATGCGTTCGGTGGTGTAGCCGCTGAGCGAAGGGTCGATTTGGAAGCCAACGAGTTTTTCCGCGGAAAAGCCGGGCCCCAGATCGCGGAGGTTCGCAAGGCTGCGAACAAAAAGACCGGCGCCGACCAAGAGCAGAAGAGAGAGAGTGACTTGCGCGACGACGAGGCCTTTTCTCAGGCGATGATGGCCGCCGCCACCCACAACGGCTCCGGCCTGATCTTTTAACGTTCCGGCGATGTTGGGCTTGGTGGTTTGGAGGGCAGGCACGAGGCCGAAGATGACTCCGGTGAGAACAGTGACAGCGAGATTGAAGAGAAGAATGCGGAGGTCGGGCGCGCTCGAAATGTTCATGCCGCCGGAATCGGACGGCAGATAGATTTTCATGAGCGCGCGGTCCGCCCAAAACGCTACAGCCAAACCGGTAAGGCCACCAAGCGCGGAGAGGGAAAGACTCTCGATCAAGAGTTGTCCGATGATACGCGGACGCGTGGCGCCCATGGCCAGGCGCACGGCGATTTCCTTGATGCGGCTGGAACCGCGGACGAGCATAAGGTTAGCGAGGTTGGCGCACGCTATGAGCAACACGACACCTGTGGTGGCCATCAAGACCCAGAGGGGCGTGGTGAGTTGGCGGCGCGTGTACGAACGTCCCTGGGAGCCGGGCAAAACGTCGATCCAACATTTGAGAAACTCGTCGCGGTCGTATTTTGAGGCGCGGCTGAAGGCCGGGAGTTGCACTTCCGACTCGAGCATGGAGTGCATGAAGGGCTGGAGAGCGGCTTTGGCCTGCTGCTGGGAGACGCCGGGGTTCAAGCGGCCGAATGCGTTGACCCAACGATTGCGACGCTCTTTCAGCATATCCTCCGGATTGCCGACGATAATCTGCGGCTCCATCATGATGGGAATGAAGATTTTTGGAGCGAAGCCCAGCTCCACGCCATCAAAGCCCGCCTGAGCAACACCAACGACGGTCATTTTGTAATTGTTCAGAGCGAGAGTTTTACCGACGATTTGCGGATCGCCGGCGAAACGCGTCTTCCAGAAGTTGTAGTTGAGAACAACGAAGGGGTGGCCGCTGTGGACTTGATCGTCCTCGGGAGTGAGGATGCGGCCCATGGCAGGGACGATGCCGAGAGTGGAGAAGTAGGTGCCGGAAACGAGTTCCACGGACACACGTTCGGCTTGCTGGCCGAAGGAGAGGCTCGCGGAAGTGGGAAAGCGACAGAACATATCGGAGAAGACTTCGTTGTGATCGCGAAAATCACGGAACATGGGATGGGAAATGGCGTTGCCGCCCCAGTTGCTGCCGTAGTGGCGCCCTCGCATGGTGAGGAGGACGAGTTGCTGGGGATCCTTGACGGGCAGGAGACGCAACAAAACTTGGTCGAGGAGGGTGAAAATGGCGGTGTTCGCGCCGATGCCGAGGGCGAGCGTCAGGACAGCGACGGCCGTGAAGCCTGGTGTGCGGGCGAGCATGCGGAAGGTGTACTTCAGGTCGCGAAGGATGGTGTCAAGCCAGCCGCCGAAATTCAAAGGACGAGTGGCCGAACTTGTGGTTTTGGTCACAGCGATACCCTCATGCAGCTAGAGGTAAAGACGAAGAAGGTTACCAAAAGTTTGGTGAAAGTACGAAGAGATTCGTGGATACAGGAGAGAGAGGCTATTTCAGAAAAATGGCGAAACCTAGGAGAAGATGGCGGACTCTGGGCAAAAGGTGGGAGTTAGTCGGCGCTGGTTGTTGTAGCCACCCTGTGAGCGACCAGGCTTTCTGTCTTTTGCTGAAAAAAGGCGGCGACGCGGTCAATGATCTCACTCAATGGAGTTTGCGGACGGAAGCCGGTGAGGGCGTGTAGCTTTTCGACGGAGGGCACGCGGCGCATCATGTCCTCAAAACCCGGTTCGTAGGCCTGATCGTAAGGCACGTATTCAATGGGAGAGGAGCTGCCGGTGCGCTCCTTCACTCTCTGTGCTAATCCTTCGATGGTGATTTCCTCGGTGTTGCCGACGTTGACGACCTCGCCGACAGAGCGGTCCAAGTCCATGAGGCGGATGAGAGCTTCGACAGTGTCGCGCACATCGCAGAAGCAGCGGGATTGTTTTCCGGTGCCGTAGATACTGATGGCGGAGTTGTCCAGCGCGGACTTGACGAAGTTCGGGAGCACCATGCCGTAGCGGCCGCTTTGCCGCGGGCCCACGGTGTTGAACAGGCGAGCCACGATGACGGGCAGCTTCTTTTCCTTCCAGTAGGAAAGAGCAAGAAACTCGTCGAGCGCCTTGGAGGCCGCATAGCTCCACCGGCCTTTTGTAGTGGGGCCAAGGACGAGGTCGGCGTCTTCGCGGAACGGGACGTTGGTATTTTTTCCGTAGACCTCGGACGTGGAGGCGGTGAGGACGAGCTTCCTCTTCTTGCAAGCAGCTTCGAGGATGAGTTGAGTGCCGTTTACATTGGTCTCGATGGTCTTGACGGGGCTTTCGACGATGAGTTTGACGCCGACGGCGGCAGCCAGGTGGACGATGACATCGGCATCGTCCACAAGTTCAGCAAGCAACTGGCGATTCTCGATGCTGTCCAAGTGATATTGCATTTGGCCGGAGGACTTGAGATGGCGGATGTTTTCGACGCTGCCGGTGGAAAGATTGTCCAGCAAAACGACACGGTTGCCGCGATCGAGAAGCTTCTCCGCGAGGTGCGAACCAATAAAACCAGCTCCACCGGTGATCAAATAGCGCAAAGGGCCTCCTTAAAGGGCCTGCGAGTCATCGTCGCGATTGCGGGAAACGCGACGAGCAATGGCATCGGAATCATTTTCGTGCGGAGCTTCAACCGCCTCCTGGGGACCATATCCATACGAGTACGGATAATACCGGTAAGAGTAGTAGTAGTCCGGGGCGCTGGCATCCACGGCGTTGAGAACGACGCCGAGGATGCGGCACTTGACGCTATTCAGCAAGTCGCGTGTGCGAGTGAAGGCTTCCTTGGGTGTTTCGCCGCTGCGAACGACGAGGAGCACGCCATCGGCCTGCACGGAAAGAATCACAGCATCCGTGGCGGCCATGATGGGAGGCGAATCGATGACGATAAATTTGAATTTTGTGCGCAGCTCGGTGATGGCGTCGACGAGCTTGTGCGAGGAGAGCAGATCCGCTGGATTCGGCGGAAGGGGGCCGGTGGGAATCGCGACGAGATTGGGAATCGCGGGATGCGGCACGGAAACCAAATCAAGGCTGGAAACACCGGCGAGATAGGAACTGAGCCCCGCGTATTTCCCGCTGGCTAAATTGAGGAGACGGCCGACGCCAGGCTTGCGAAGGTCGGCATCGACCAACACCGTGCTGTCGCCCAACTGCGCGAGCGTAACGGCAAGATTCGCGGCCGCGGTGGTTTTGCCCTCGCGCGGGAGGGCGCTGGTAACCAGGATGACTTGAGGCGGATGGTCTGCTTGCGATAGCAGAATGGAAGTTCGCAAGGCGCGAAACGCTTCCGACATCTGCGATTTGGGCAAGTGCTGAGCGACCAGCTCGATGCGCGTGTCATGCCCGTTGGACGAGAGGCCTTGAAAGAAGCCGTGACGCTTGCTGTTGCCGTTGGAACCGGCAAACTGCGGAACGACGGCGAGGGAAGGCAGCCGCGAGAGCATTTCAACGTCATCCGGGGACTTCACGGTGTTGTCGAGATACTCGCGCATCAGAGCCAAACCGATACCGCCGACCAAACCCACGAGACAAGCGAGCGCAATGTTGCGAGTCTTGGCAGGACGCGCAGGTGTGGAAGGAATCATGGCAGCATCCACAACGCGGATGTTGGAAGACCGCAAGCCTTGGGAAATGGCAGTTTCCTTCAGCTTGGTCATCAGACCTTCGTAGAGAGTCTTGTTGGCTTCCGCCTCACGCTTCAGGATGTTGTACTCCACAAGCCTTCCCGCCATCTGATTGGTGTCCGCCTTTTGCTGGTCGAGGGCCCGCGTCAGAAGCGCTTCGCGCTGCTGCGCTTCGTGGTAATCGCTCTCGAGGACGTCGAGGATTTTCTGTTTTTCTTTTTCGATGGTCTGGTCAAATTCTTTTATTTGAGCCTGGAGGCGCTGTACCTTGGGGAAATTGGGACCGTATTGGGCCAAGGCATCGGTGTACTGAGAGGCAGCGTCGCTGCGCTTTTTGAACAAATCGCCCAGCGCAGAGTTGTTTTGAACTTCCGGCACGGCGTCGAGATTGCCGGCTTTGGCAAACTGGAAGAGCGACTCCTTTTTCATGCGTTCGCTCTGCGCGTCGGTCAACTGCTTGTTGATGTCGGAGAGCCGCTGCGTAGTGATGTTCTGCTTGTCGTCGAGGGTCCAAATCTGGTTTTGCCGTTCGTAGGCGATGCGGGCGTCCTCGGACTTCTGCACCCGGATTTTCAACTCACCCAGCTGGTCGGCGAGCCAGGTGGAAGCATGAGTGGTGGCCTCGTACTTACTGCGGAAATTCTGCTCGATGTAGGAGGCGATATGGGCGTTGACGATGCGGGCGGCAAGCTGGGGATCGGTGGATTCAAAACTGACGTCCATCAGGCGGCTGTTGGGAACGCGCTTCACGCTAAGACTTCCCAAAAATTCGCCGAGTTCGGGAGGACGCTTCTGGTTGGCAAGGCTGCCGCTGGCGACTGCTTCCGAGGGCCCGTTGGGCGAAGAAAATTCCGGGCGGGTGGAGAGAGCGTTGTTGCGAATGGTTTGGAGGGCAAGTGTCTCGCTGGTGAGAATTTTGGATTGCGTCTCGATATAATTTTCGAGGTCCATCATGTAGTCGTAAGAATCAGCGCCCTGAAAGGGAAGGATGTTGGCGTTCTCGCGGTCAATCTCAACGCGGGCCGTGGCCACGTAAACGGGCTGCATGCGGAAAGTGGCGATAGCCACAATGGTGACGACGGCAAGCATGAAGGAAAGAATCAGCCACTGGTGCTTCCGCAAGATCAGCAGATAGTCGTAAAGGTGAGGTTCGCGGGGGGAGAGTTCAAAGCTGGGGACGCGCCTCTGCAAAGGAACCAACTCGACGGCGCCGTTGGAGCCGTTCTCACGCGGCACGAGTTTGCTTTCGTCGGCCATTGTTAGTGGTACGCGATTCGGTAGAGAGCAACGCCGCTCACCAGAGCGATCCCCAATTCCACGGTGCGGAGCATGGCCTTCTTCGCGGCACTGTCGGGCACGTACAAAATGTCACTGGGCTGAAGCTGAACATCTTCCGCCTGCCGCGCCATCACCTTCTTAAGATCAACGGCAACTTCATGTTGCTGCCCCTGAGCGTCTTTGCGAACGATGACGGCGTGATCTCTTTTCGCGGTGGAGTTCAAACCACCGGCAAGAGCCAAAACTTTCAATGTACTCATCCGTCCGCGGTCATTGGCAAGTACGAAACCGCCGGGCCTGCCCACAGCTCCAAGGACGTAAACGATTCCGGAATGAGGGACGGTAACGATATCGCCGGCCTGAAGAATAATATTGTTCGTGGCGTCGCCGCTTTCCATCAGCTCGTTCAGGTTAATCGTGATGGTATTGGACAAGGCAGGCGGATCCGCAGGCGCGGGCGAATTCGCGGAGGGTTTGGGGACCGTTGTGCCGGAGGACGCGGCAACAGGGGCTGGACCCTCCGGGCCGATTGCCGGAGGCTCCGATGGATCGGACGGCGCGTCTTGGGAGGGTCGGCTCACAATCACAGTGTCACCCGCGTCGTTGGCAACGCCCCCCGCTTCCGCCATGACTTCCAGAAGAGTGACGGGCCGGTCAGCCTGATAAACCATGGGATGTCCAACAGCCCCGACGACAGTGATGGGCTTGCTCTTTCTCTCTTTGACGCTGAGGCTTACTTCGGCATGAGAGACCAGGCCACTGGATTCGAGGATTTCAGCAATCTTCTGTTCGGCTTGGACTTCCGTCAGTCCGGCGACATGCAAGCGAACTGGTACAAGGGGGATGCCAATGGACCCGGTCTGGCTAACGCGCACTTCCCGGCTAAGCTCTTTTACATCGAAAACTTCAAGGTTCAGAAGGTCGCCATTGCCAATGACGTAGTCATGCGGCATGACCCGCGCGGAGGCAGACATCGAACGTATGCGGTCGTTGACCTGTTGTGGCGTCTCGAGAACGGCCTGCTGAGCACCACTGGTTGGGGGCAGAACCAGTGACACTAGAAGGACAGCCGGAGCGCAAAACCGCACCAACCCACCCAGTCTGACCGGCCGCATGAGATTACATGACCCCGACGTTGATTATACAGCCTGGAGGCCCAATTCAATCAGTGATTTGCGGGATCTCGATGGCGGGAGCGCCCGGGAGCGGGCAACGGAGCCGACATAGACTGTATCTCCGAGGTTGCCAAGTGGGCCATAAGGAAAAACAGGAGGGGGTTCGATGGAATATGCAAGTTAAAATCGATCAGGCTATGCACCAGGAAGCCTGTGCAAGCCACCAGGCCGGAGAGCTGCAAAGCTCCGGCAAAAGAGTTGTGCAACTGACGCAACCGCTTCAGGGATTCTCTGAACAAAACGCCCAAAAACCAAGCACAACAGAGTCCTCCAAGAATTCCAGTTTCGGCGAGGGCCTCGAGGTAGTCGTTGTGTGTGTGATTAACGATTCTTCCATCGTAGAGTGATTCATACGGCGGATACACGATTTGGAGCGTGCCGAGTCCCGTTCCTAGTAGCGGGTGATGAAGGAAGATTTGCCAAGTGTCCCGCCTCATCGAGGCGCGCTTGCCGGCCGTGACTTCGAGCGACTGAAAGGAAGAAAACCGCTGCAGCACCTGACCGACGCCAAGCCAGGAAACCATAAGCAATGCCAGCAACAGGACGGCGGCACCGGCAAACAATTGCTTTCCTTTCGTGCGCCCCTGAATCATCACCAGCGCCAACACGGCCAACTCGACGCCGAAACTTATGATGCCTCCTCGCGAGGCGGAGAGGAATAGCGCGCCGATGGGAATAATCGCGAATAGACCGACGACAGGCCAGCGCTCCCGCCGAACTCTGCCCAAGACAAGAGGAACGAGAGATAGAGGGAGAATCAATTCCACGAAGCCAGCGAAATGATTGCGGTTCACGTAGGGCCCGAATGGAATCCCGCCGTATTCCATGTCGCGAAACCAATACAGCCTCCCATTGAAGGTAAGGTGCTGGAGAAGGCCGAAAAGGCTGATCAAGAACCCGAAAACCATCCCGAACCAAACGAATCCGCGCCAATCCTGAAGCGTGCGGAAAGCCTGCACGGCAAGAAAAAGAAGGATGAAGTCGGAGATGAGAAGCAAGAGTTCCATCCGCGTGCTGTACGGAGAAGCGGTGCCATGAAAAAACCACTGACCCAACACGATCAAGGAAAGAGCCGCGAGCGGCGGGAGAAGAGGGGAAAAAACAATTCGGTCTTCCTGTGTGATATAGATCCACACAGCCCAGACGAGAAAGAACAATCCGGCGCCGGTCTCAAAGACGGCTCGCGCCCAATCCTCGACACCTCCGTGCGCGGCAACGGCAAACACGGCCAGCGCGCAAATGCCGAAGCGCAGCGGCCTCATGGCTTCGGATGCTCCGCAGGCTCCGGAACCAACGCGACGTCATCCACCCAGGCCGTTCCCTGAATTTTGTTGTCGGCTTCCTCGCTGGGAAAACGCACCACACAAACTTGCAATTCCTGAACATCCTTCCCCGAGGACCACGGCAATTGGACAAGCGTCCAAGGCGTAGTCCCGTGAACTTCCGATGTAACGGCGTAGGAAGTGTCCTGCGTTCCGATTGAATGCAACTGGAAACGGATGCCCTGATCCGTGGTGAGCGCTCTAGTTCTGACCCAGGTCGAGAAACGATAAGCGGTGAAAGGCTGGACGGGGACGTAGTGACAAACGCCGGCGAAATTAATATTGGAGTTCCCGTCAAAGATCAAACGCAAGGAGCGGTTGCCGGAGTGTTTCTCCTGAGTGTCGAAGCCAAGCTGGGCGCCAGGGGATGCTTCGGAAATCAGCCAGGAAAAACCGCCATTTTTGATATTTGATTCGAATTCGCCGTCCCACAAAACCGAGCCCGGGGGACCTTCGAAATCAGCCAGGCCCGCTAAAAGGACCGCCTGGTCCCAGACGCGGCTGGCATCCGCGATGCGTTTTTCCGTCATCAGGGCGCCGACAAGAGAGAAGGAATCATTCAAGGAAATGCGGGGATGCAGCGAGACGAGCCGGTCCCAGACTTTGAGGGCATTTTCGATGTGTCTGTCTTCCGATTGCTCCCGAATTACATCGAGGTAAGCGTCGCTGATGGGCGGCAGGACGCGATCGAGTGCGGTCTGGAAATTGGAACCGGCGTGCAGGGAGCGAGAGAAGGCTTCCGCAGCGCGCTTGGGATCAGCTTCGACGGCAAGACGCATTTCCGCGAGTGCCAGATCAAGCTCTCCCTGGCGCAACAAGAAATTTCCGTAGCTCCAAGAGATCTCGGCAGAAAGCGGATAGACCTTCTTGGCCTGCAGATAGGCGTCACGCGCCGCAGCTAAGTTGTCGTCCGATTCGTAGGCGGTGGCAAGATCCAGCCACGATTGCCACGATGCCGGATCTAACGAGAGCGCCGAAAGGTAGGAGCGAATGGCGCGTGCGGCGTCTGGATCCACGAGGTTGTACTGCCAATAGCGGCCCAGGAGATACCAGTTGCGCGAGTCAGCCGGCTCCAGCCGCGTGGCGCGCTCAATGGCTTCAGCTGTTTGCAAACCAGCGTAGTGGACAGCAAACGCATTTCGGATGCCGAAGAAAGATAGGATGAAGGCGACAGCGAAAGAAGCAGCAACAAGTGCCGCGCGCTGCGCGTTGCTGGAGAGACGCAGAATCATTCCCGGGTACTGTGCCTACAGGACTTCGGAGTTGCAAGATAAATGTCCGTCGGGTGGCAACCGTCCCTCTCAATATTCTCAAAGTCCGTGGCCGATTAAGGTGGGATCCGTCGAACGTGGATCGATTGCTGTCGAAGAGTGGCGCCAGTAGAATATGGCTTAGCCTGGCAGCAATCGGGAATCCAATTCTAATTGGGAATGACTCCGGTTTGAGAGATGTGCTGGCGCGGATTGGCAATACCGCTTATTGGCCCAAGAGGACGGGATATGCACTCCACTTCGCCCTTGGAAGCACCAAGCACTCGGAGAGGAAGGCAAGCTGAGTGAGCGGCATCGTCGGCATCTACCACCGAGACGGTGCGCCGATTGACCGGGTGCTCCTGCAGTCCCTTGTAAGTCTTCTCTCTTTTCGTGGCCCGGACTCCCGCGAGTATTGGATCGATGGTTCGGTCGGGCTGGGTCACGCGATGTTGCGAACCACGTACGAATCGCTAGACGAACGTCAGCCCGCGAGCCTCGATGGGCAATTCTGGATCACGGCCGACGCGAGACTGGATGCCAGAACAGAACTCTTACAGGAGCTTAAGCGACACGGGTGCGAAGCCCAGCCCGAAGTTCCGGATTCCGAGCTGATCCTGCACGCGTTTGCCGTCTGGGGCACGGCTTGCGTGGATCATTTGCGCGGCGATTTTTCGTTTGGCATCTGGGACGCGCGGAACAAGCAACTGTTTTGTGCGCGCGATCATTTTGGGATTAGACCCCTTTACTTTGCCAGCATCGGCCCGCTCATCGTTGTAAGTAATACTCTCGATTGCATCCGCAAGCATCCCGCCGTCTCCAGGCGATTGAACGATATTGCCATCTCTGATTTTCTCCTTTTCGACATGATCCGGGAACCTGGAGCTACGTCTTTCGCGGATATCCAGAGGCTGCCGCCCGCGCATGTCCTTGTGTGTAACCAGGAAAGCGTGTCTGTCCAGCGCTATTGGGTGCTGCCGGTGAGCGCCCCCATTCATCATGAGCGGCCGAGCGAATGCGTCGAACAATTCCGCGAACTATTGGATCGTGCTGTCGCGGACCGGTTGAGAACCAGCAGCGTGGGGGTCTTCATGAGCGGCGGACTCGATTCTTCCACGGTGGCGGCCAGCGCACAGCGGACTCTAGCTTGTAATGGTTCCGGTGCAGGACTGCGTGCTTACACGGAAGTTTTCAAAAGTTTGATTCCGCACGAAGAAGGCCATTACGCGGAGGTTGTCGCGGACGCTTTGAGAATACCGATCGAATTTCAAGTGAGTGATGAGACCGGGCTGTGGAGATACCTGAATCACAAGGAGCATCACTGGCCTGAGCCCTCGCATTTACCATGGTCTGATGGAGGCCTTGCGCAAATGTGCCAGATTGCGGTCCGGAGCCGCGTGGCTCTGACCGGGTTCGGAGGCGATCCCGCGCTTTCCTGCCTGCTTTCTGTTCATTTCTTGCAGTTTCTCAAGAAGAGGCAGTTTGGCCAAGCACTGACGGATGCGATGCGATTCCTCGCGGTCGAGGGCAGGTTCTCGCGATTGTACGTTCGCACGCGCTGGGAACGATGGTTTGCAAGTAAGGGTCATGCTCCCCATTATCCGGGATGGTTGAACCAAGATCTCGAAGAACACCTGGGCTTGCGCGACCGCTGGGAAGCGTTGACGGGGTCTACCGCCCCGAACGAAGCTGTTCGCCCCGTAGCCTATGAGGCAATGGTTGATCCCATGTGGCCAGCATTGTTTGAAGGATACGACTGCGGGGTCACAGGCGTCCCCGTGGAAGTCCGCCATCCCTTCTTTGATCTTCACTTGGTGAGTTTTTTGCTGGCCTTGCCTGCGCTGCCTTGGTGTTCCGACAAGGAGTTGCTGCGCGAGGCTGGTCGCGGCATCCTGCCGGATGTGGTGCGCCTGCGGCGTAAGTCTCCCCTCATGGGGGACCCGTTGATCGCGCTTCTCAAGCGGCCAGAGTCCGCGTGGGTGGATTCGTTTGAAGCTGTCCCAGAGCTGCGGCGATACGTGGAACGCAGACTCATTCCAAAAGTGTCAGGAGAAAAGGACGCCTGGAGCGCGTGGATTCATCTTCGGCCACTCAGCCTGAACTTTTGGTTGCGGTCGCTGGCGGCAACGGGATAAACTTGTTTAGAGGCGCCTAGTGAGGTCGAATTCTCGGGAGTGCGGCAAGAAAAAGCCTTATCAAAAACCTAACCTCCGCATTTACGGAGACGTCCGAGCGTTGACCCAGTCAGCAGGGAAGACTTCTAGCCATGGTGACGGCGGGCCAATGGGCCATCCTAAGACTGCTTGACTTTAGTCCTCGAGGAACTTTGACCGCATCGTACGTTGCTTACGGGCTGCAACTTGCGGCCAACAGCGCTCTCCCTGGTTTCTCCCTTCAATACGATTCACAAACGCCGGACGTACGGATACATTTGAAAGAGCCGTGGACATTCCCCACAATACTTCCTTCCAGCGGCGAAAACTTCTACAGCAGCTTAGAAGGCACTCCAAGGGACCAGCCAAACCTACGCGCTGGTCTGTTCCCCAACAGAGAGCATTTCGGCTTTTTCTATGGCGACGGAGCGCGATTCGCCGTCGATCGCCGCGGGCGCGAAGTATGGGCTGACTGGCCGGACAACTACACACTCGAAGATGCCTGTACCTATTTGGTAGGACCGGTGTTGGGATTCGTGTTGCGCCTTCGCGGCACGGTCTGTCTCCACGCAAGTGCAGTGGCCATCAATGATCGCGCCGTTGCGCTGGTGGGGCTCCCAGGCGCCGGCAAATCGACCACGGCTGCCGCCTTTGGGTGTGCCGGCTTTCCGGTGCTTTCTGACGACGTCGTGGCGCTCGCAGACAAGGGGACACAATTTCTTGTTCAGCCGGGCTACCCCAGGGTGAACTTATGGCCGGACTCGGCCTTCACCTTATTTAAATCAGGCGATGCTCTGCCGCGCATTACGCCCACATGGGAAAAGCGGTATATGCCGCTTGGCCAGGACGGCCACTATTTCGCGCCGAAACCTCTACCTCTGGGAGCGATCTACATCCTGGACAGTCGAGACAGGACTCTTAGCAGTCCTGTTGTGGAAGTGCTTTCCGGTAAAGAGGCGTTCATGGCGCTCGTGGCCAATACCTATGTGAACTATCTTCTCGATCAGGATATGCGCCGCACCGAATTTGATGTGCTGAGCCGGGTGGTTTCTGAAACCCCTATTCGCCGGGTACGCCCTTTGGACGAACCCTCTGCAATCCTTGACCTCTGTGAAGCTATCGCCACCGATGCCAAACGAGCGGTGGTTCCCGCTCCCGTAAGCGCAACTTTGGTCCTCGGATAAGTCCACATGTACAGCCTGGGTGCTTATGGCTCGATGATCGCGGATCGCATCCGCGTGGACGCTTACGCTGCAGCGCTGAGAAGGACCGTCCGCGAGGGATCGATTGTCGTGGAAATCGGCACGGGGCCAGGTATTTTTGCAGTTCTCGCGTGTCAGCTTGGTGCCAGCCAGGTCTATGCCATCGAGCCGGCTGAAATTATTCAGGTGGCGCGAGAGGTCGCCGTCGCCAACAGCTGCGCCGATAAAATCGAGTTTTTCGAAGAGCTTTCCAACCGAGTGACCCTTCCTGCCCGGGCTGATGTCGTTCTCTCTGATCTCCGGGGCCTGCTGCCGCTCTTTCAACGCCATATACCCGTCATCATAGACGCGCGACGACGATTTCTCGCGCCCGGCGGAACCTTAATCCCGCGAAAGGATACATTGTGGGCTGCAATCGCGGAAGCTCCAAAACCCTATGGTGAAGTGACGGACCCGTGGGACCGGAATCCCTTCGGTCAAAACCTGAGTCCCGCGCGACTGCTCGCCGTGAACGACGTTCAGAAAGTGCGTGTGAGTGCCAGCCAGCTCTTGACCGGGTATAGACTCTGGAGCACGCTGGATTATGCCAGCGTCGAGGACCACGATGTTCGAGGCGAATTAGAGTGGACGGTCGAGCGCGCCGGGACCGGGCACGGAATCGTGGTTTGGTTCGATGCGGATTTGGCCGAGGGCGTTAGCTTTTCCAACGCTCCGGGTGCTCCCGAAACAGTGTACGGATCTTCTTTCTTCCCCTGGACACAGGCCGCGGCGTTAGTACCAGGCCAAACCGTTCGCGTAAGCTTGTCGGCAAAACTGGTGGAAAACGAATACGTCTGGCGATGGACCACGCGCATCGAGCCGCTCGGAGGATCTGCCAACTCGCTCATCCATTTTGAGCAATCGCAGTTGGCTGGGGCGGTGTTGTCCGCCACGCAGCTTCACAGGATAGCGGCAAACTACGTTCCACAACTCTCCGAGGAGGGACTTCTGCGCCGCAGAACTTTCGAGCTGATGGACGGAAGAGCTTCGCTTGAGGAGATTGCGCACGGGCTGACTGCCGAATTCCCGCGTCGCTTCTCAAGCTGGCAACAAGCCTTGTCGTACGCAGGTATTATCTCGCAGGAGTTCAGCCGTTAGGTGGCTACAGAATCTGCCTACCCACGAAACGCCGGTGTGCTTTATAAGGACATCAGTTCTTGCCGCCTCGGCCATATTTACGCGCCAGGCGGAATGGCCGGCGCACGGTATCAAAAAAACCGCGCCGCTTCACTTCTGCGTCCGCGCCAACCATCCAGTCTTCTTCAGTGGGTGAAAAAGAGAGCCTGAGCAGATACGCGGGAGCGGCAATCAGACTGCCCCGCATGCGCATGCGAAAGAGGGCGCGTGTGAAGAGACCCGGGGAAGCACGACCGGCGGCGGGCAGCCACTTCGAAACTTGATCGGCAAGCCGTGCAGCAGCCGCATCCGCGTGCACGATGGCTTGAACTTTGCCCGGAAGCCGCGCCCTGAGCAGATCGGTGGCCAGCCGAATTCCAGTGTGCAGCATGCGCTCTGCCCCTACCGCTTTCGCCGAATCCGCAACGCGCTCCCAATCGATACCCGTTTGGTGTGTGAGCAGCCCGGCAACATCGGCAATCCACATCAAACGTTCCCAAAAATGTTTTGCGCCGTGGATGCAGATCAGCACGAGTTCGTCTTCCACTGATGGAGCAGGAACTTCACTGGCATCGAGCTTTACACGAATTTGCCGCGCGAAAAATTCTTCGAGGGGAAGCCGGCGAGGAAAATAGCGCAGCGTGTAGTCGTTGTGCAGTTCGACGACAAGTTTCGAATCCGGCTTGGAGAACAAATATTGGCCTGGGATTTTCCCGGCGTCAATGGCGCTCAGCGGGACCTCGGGAGCGAAGCCCGCAGCACACATCAATTCCGTGGCGCGGCGAATGTCCTGCTGGCGCACGAGCAAGTCCACATCGCCATAGCTACGCATCGCCGAGTCGGCGTAAGCCTGCACCGCCAGCACCGGCCCCTTTATGGCCAGCGCGCTGATTCCTTCCGCGGTGAAGATTTCCAATATGCGGAAGAGTTCTGCCGTCAGGCGCATAGTGAGAAAAATCTGCGCCCGCCGGCGATCGGCAAGCGACTGCTTAATTCCCGGCGGCACCAGATTCCCATCGAGATCGCGCAGACCCGCCGCCAGGTGGCCGGATACGCCGTGCGCTTCTGCAAGCGCGAGCAAACGCGCCCCATCCGCGAACCGGAGCAAAGCTGTCAGACGCTGCCTATCGGGCGCTGGAGAAGCGCACTCCAGCAAGGCAGACCATTCGTTCCGGAACAAAGCGATATCGGCTGGAAGCGGTGGAACGATCGACTCGGCCATAACAATCCGCGGTTAGTGTAGTCGATTGAACCGAATTCGCGCGAGAGATGCAGGAAGAGAATTCTTCACAAGCCGACGCTGCTATTTTCCCATTGAGGCGGACAACATCTCATCACCGCGGCCGCGGCGGCGGACGTCAATGCCGAGCCGTTTGATTTTCTGATTGAGCGTGGAAAGGGGAATCAGAAAACGCTCGGCGGCCTCGGTCTGGTTCCAGCTGGTGCGCTCCAGCATGTCAACGATGATGCGGCGCTCGATCTCGTCCATGATCTGGAAGAGAGTTGGCTGCGGATTGTCCGCCGAGGCCCGCGAACCGGCTTCGCCCGGGAGCGGCGGCAGAAATTCCGAAAGTTGCAGGCGCACGCCGCGAACGATTTCCTTGCTACGAATGCTTTCGGGGAGCAGGTCCATGTCAACACGTTCCTGCGTGGAAAGGACGACGGCCCGCTCGACGACGTTTTCCAGTTCGCGCACGTTGCCGGGCCAGTCGTAATCCATCAGAAGCTTCATCGCCGCAGGCGTGAATTGCCGGAGCGTTTTAGAGTTCTCGTGGCAATACCGCTGCAGGAAATGCCCCAGAAGCAAAGGCACATCTTCCCGGCGGTCGCGCAGCGGGGGAATCTGAAGGTGGATCACGTTCAGGCGATGATACAAATCTTCGCGGAAGCGGCCTTCACGCACCAGCGTTAGCAGGTCAACGTTGGAAGCAGCTACGATGCGCACGTCGACTTTGAGTTGCTCCGTGCCGCCGAGACGCATGAATTCGCGCTCCTGAATCACGCGCAGAAGCTTGGCCTGCGTTTCGGGGCTGATCGTGGCAATCTCATCGAAGAAAATGGTTCCCTGGTCGGCAACTTCGAAGAGCCCCTTCTTGGAGGCAATCGCGCTGGTGAAGGCGCCCTTCACATGGCCGAACAGCTGGGACTCCAGGAGATCGACTGGGATGGATCCCGTATTTACGGGGACAAAAGCTTTGTCCGCGCGAGTTGAGGCGGAGTGGATTGCTTTCGCAATGAGCTCCTTACCCGTGCCACTTTCGCCGCTGATGAGAATCGTAGAGCGCGAAGGCGCAACCTGCGTGACGAGGTCGAGAAGCGCGTGCATTTTGTCGCTCTTGCCGACGATGTTAGGGAAGTTGAAGCGCTGCTTCAGGGCGCGCTTGAGTTGGACGTTTTCGTCACGAAGCCGGCGCGATTCCACGGCCTGCGCCACCTGGGCCAGCAATTCATCGTTGGACCACGGCTTGGTGATATAGTCCATCGCGCCATTCTTGAAAGCGGCGCGAGCCATTTCGATCGACCCGTAGGCAGTGATTAGGACGACAGAGAGCTGCGGATCGCGGCGGTGAATCTCCTTGAGCATGTCAAGACCGTTGCGGTCCGGCAGACTGACATCCAGCAGGAGAAGATCATAAGGATGCTGCTCCAGCTTTTCGAGGCCGGATTCGCCCGTCTCCGCGCTGGAGACACCGTAGCCTTCACCTCTTAACAGAAGTTCGAGGCCCTCGCGGATTTCCGACTCGTCATCAACAACCAGGATGGAACCCTTAGACATGGACCGCTTTCTTGACCGCGGGGAATTCGACGTGGAACGAGGTGCCTTTGCCGGGCGTCGAGCGCACATCAATCTTTCCGGCATGCTCTTTAATTATACCGTAACTCACGGAAAGACCGAGGCCCGTACCGCGGCCACTGGCTTTAGTGGTGAAGAACGGATCAAAGATGCGGTGAATGTGTTCGCGGGCGATGCCTCCGCCCGTGTCCGCCACTTCGATTTCGACGCTGCCGTTATGCGCCGCAGTCCGGACTTCAAGCATTCCTCCGCCGGGCATGGCATCACGCGCGTTCAAGAATAGGTTCAAGAAGACCTGCTGGAGCTTGTTGGCCGACCCGCGGACGGCTGGCAGCGGTTCGCCGAGTTGCTTCACCACCTGGATGTGCGAGGCTTTAAGCGGATGGGCCACGAGAGACAGGGTCTCCTCGACGACGCGGTTTACATCAATGTCCGCGGCCTCCGGAGCGCCGGTGCGTGAAAAATTGAGCAGGTTGTTGACGATTTCGCTGGCGCGGAACGTTTGCTTGACGATTTTTTCGATAATCGAGTGACGGGGGTCGCCCTCCGGCATCTGTTTCGCAAGCATTTGAATGTAGTTGGAGATGACCGCCAGCGGAGTGTTCACTTCGTGCGCGACACCAGCCGCGAGAAGTCCAAGCGAAGTCAGTTTCTCCGTCTGTGACATCTGCTCTTCCATGCGCTCCCGCTGGGTAACGTCATCAAAGAGCAGGAGACGGCCAATGCGCTCGTTCGATTTGCTCACCAAGGGAGTGATGGATACGTTCAAGGTCAGCGACTTTCCTTGATGCTGCAGTCTCTGCTTATAGATGCCGGTAATCTGTTCCTGGTCACCGCGCGCGGCGATTTCGCGCGCCAGTTCTTCCGGCAATAGCGAGCTGAGCTGGCGTCCAACAGACTCCTGGCGTGACACTCCGAAAAGCTGTTCCATACGGGTGTTCCAGGATTCGACGATGCCCTCCAGGTCAACGGAAAGCACGCCGACATTCAGGGATTCAACAATATTTTCACTGAAGTCCTTGAGGCGCGCGATTTCGAGGGCCTTTTGTTCGAGCGAACTGTAAAGCTGTGCGTTATCGAGGGCCACGGCGACGTAGCCGGCAATCGTCTCCACCAGCTCGACGTCATCGCTGGACAGAAAATCTCCATCGACTGTTTTGCCGAGGCCGAGAACGGCGACGGTGTGTTCGCGGATGCGGCAGGGGACATAGTAGTTGAGGTCCAGCTGCTCGAGCGTGCGACGGACAGAATCACTCACGTCTCGCGCGGCACGGGGCGACTCGAAAAAGAGCGCCCCGCGGGCAAACTCGGGCCGGGCCGGCTCGAGGAAACTGAGATCCAAAGACTCGGAAAGGCGGACGCCCATCGAACGGGCAATGCGCATCTGCCCAGGCTGGACGGCGTTTTCCACAAAAATCGCCAACCGGTCAATCAACAAGGTTTGTGAAATGCGGTCCATGACCGAACCCAGCATGGGGTCGATACGAACTTCGTTTGTCAGCGTGCGCCCGAATTCGATGAGCGTGCGGCGATAATCGAGGCGATCGCGGTAAAAGAAGCGATCCAGGCGCGCTTGAATCCCGGCGCGGAAAGGCTGGAACAAAAATGCGGCAATGACGATAGCGATCATCCCCCCGGCGGTCCCGTTCGTGGGGGTATGGGCTACCAAGGCGACCAAAGCGATCAGGGCGAAGTAGACCGCTGCAACTCCGGCGGTTGCCACCGTGTAAGCCAAACCGCGCTTGAAAATAATGTCCACGTCCATCAAGCGGTAGCGAATGATCGCATAACCGAAACAGAGCGGGATCAGCACCAGGCTTAACACCGAGAGTTGCATCCACGGGCGCAAAACCACGCCCATCGCCAAGGGGAGGATATAGAGCAGAGAAACAGGCAAGCTCCCGGCAAGAGTGCCGCCGGTGAGCCATTTCAATTGCTGGCGCATAACACCCGAGGGCGCCCCGCGGTAACTCCGGTAAAAAACGAGTCCCGCGGTCAGGAAGCAAAGGGCGAGATAGCCGAATTCCAATTTCGTAAGCAATATGTAGGGAGCAAGCCAGGGTATAAAGCCGAAGACGTTGAGCGCCGTGCTCACATGAATAAGGAGCAAGGCAAGAGGAAGGGCGTAAACGGCAAACACTTTCGACGACGAGCGAATGGTTGATTCGGACCGTCCTGGAAATACCAGAGCAAAATGGAGCAGTAATGCCGGGGCAAGAAGGCGAGCCACAATCTCCGACCAGTAAACTTCCCAGTCAAAGGCGTCCAGCTTCCCGCTGAAATGGAAAGACCAGAGAACGAAGGAAACCAGACAAAAGACATAGAAGTGCACGGCGCGAGGAGCGTTCCACCTGCGGATGAAAATAAACAGGCCGATGAACAGATAAAGCAGTCCCACGATTCGTAAGTAATTTTCGGTAGCAAGGGGCTTTTCGGCGGGCGCCGTAAGGAGAGGGGTCTCGAATTCCTCACCACCGCGGGAAAGCTTGTAGTGTATTTGGCTCCAAAGTCCCGCACGGTCCAGCCGCCGGGCAACTTCTGCAGCCCTCGTGATTCGGGCGCCGTTGATGGTCAGCAGAACATCGCCGGGGCGGATCCCGGCACGAGTTGCAGGAGAATTGGGTGAAACCCGGCTGGCTTGAATCCCATGGTCCGTATCGAGCCAGGCCACGCCGTCGTACACCACCTCAAAGTGGCTGCGCTGGTCGAAATTAATGAGGGCAAAGATCACCGCGGCCAGCGTGGCCAGCGCCAGCACGACAGCCCCAAGGCTTGCTCGGAGGTTTTGCCTCATAAATCTACCGGAGAGGATTGTACCCCGCCGCAAGAAACCAAGTGCAACCCAATGTCCATTGTTTGGTAGCCACTCATCCGAGGAACACCTTTATATTCAACAGGTTACTGTAGCGGTAGGGCAGGCTATCCCACATCATCCTGTTTCTGGAAGGTCAGATACAGCTTTCTAGAACCCAAAAACTCCTAGAACTGCACGCTGAGCCCACCTCGAAATGTCCGGAACGCCGGCACCAGAACAACACGGCCATCCCTGCTATTGGTGGAGACGTACCCCTGTGCAAGTAGGTTGTTACAATCGGCGATAGCTTCCCACCGCCCCAAGGCAAATCTCGGGAGCGGCTGCCTGAAAACCAGATGTAGGTAGGGGTCCATTCGGAAGACAGATTCGCCGTAGCCATCCACGGAGGAAACGGTCACGCCGTTCACCCATTTATATCCCGCTTGAACCTTCGTGCCGAGGTGCGGCACCTTCGCGGAAATTCCGGCTCCAAGAGCGTGCCGCTGCGCCGTCCGAAGCGAATCGCGAAGCAAGCCATCGGCATCATCCGAAGGCGTGAGAGCCCCGCCGAATGAATAAACGGCGGTCAGTTCCACGTCGTCGTTGAGCTTTTCGCGAAGTGCAAGGCGCGCTCCCCAGCTACTCGAGGATCCACCGTCATAAGCAAAACCAGTGGAAAGGAAATCTTGAAAATAGTCCGCCGTGGGAAGGTCGCTGCCCTTTCCGAAGACGGCCACATGGCGGTTGTCGTCGTGGAAGCCTGCGACCTGCAGCTTGCCGCGGGTGCTAATTTTTCGTTCCGCTGAGATTTCTTCGTGCAAACCGTTCTGCAAAACTGGACGGCCTTGGCGCCAAAGCAACGCGGGGAAGGCATCCAGCTCATTGAGCGCCGCCGCGAGGGCGCCGCCAGGTTGCGCGTCGTTCGCTTCCAGTGGACCGGGCCCGTTAGGCATGGAGGCGAAAACAAACGCGGTGCTCCAATCGTCCGTGAGGCGCACGTTCAGTTCTGCCCGTGGACGGAGTGAAGAGGCTGCTGCTCCGAGTCCCACCAAGACATATTCTCCGCCGTAACTCAAAACCGTGCGATCACCGATCGACAACGCACCTCCCTGATCAAAACGGACACCGCGGAAAGTTGGCCCGACGGGTCCCAGCTTTGCTTCGCGAAGGACCAGCGCCGTATGCGGACCGGCACCCAAAGTCCCGGTGGGCAGCCACACTGCGGCGATACCGCCGGCAGGGGCATCACCGTCATAGTTCACCTGGCCGGCCAGAATCATTCTGCTCGTGCCGCCCAACTTCTGGTCGTAAGCCACAGCTGTGGCGGGCGCAGAAGCAATGCTCGAAGCCGACGTGGGGCGCCGCGCCCCATCGGTAAACTCCATTCGCATTTTAGGCCCGCGGGATCCCGCTACCTCCCGGGCAACCGTCGAGGCGCTCAAAGTATCGTGGTCCATCCATTCCAGAGCCGGCCGCATCCCCGACGCGGACCGCAACACCCATTTCCAATCGTCAACTTCGGCAATGCTGCTCGCAGGCATGCGCCGCAATTGATCCAGCGACGCAAACATGGATTCCAGTTCAATGCGAACTACGGTCGTCAGATTCGATGTGACACGAATGTGCTTTTCAAGTGTTGGAAGAAAACCGGCGAGAGTTACGCGGACGGTGTAAAAACCCGGAGCGAGCTTGTCGCCCCGGAACATCCCTTGCGTGTTCGTCAAAAAGCTCCGGGTGGCTGCCACTCCCACGGCTTCGGAGATCAACTCCACGCTCGCGCCCAACTGCGGTGTGCCCGCAGCGTCGCGCACCACTCCCGCAAGCTTGCCCGGGACAGGCTTCGCTTGCGCGGCCGCCGGAATCGCCGCAAAGGACGAAACCATGGCGGTCAGGACCAGGGCCCCCAGGGTTCGGAGCCGTTCCTGTTTCACGTTTCTTTACCTCCCCGGTGTAGCATTCGCCGCAGTCTTTGTCTCTGCCGGCACCTTCACCGTAAATTCTGCCGAGCGCGAAATGGTCTGATTCGACAGTGTGTCCGTTGCATGCACTTCCAAACTGTACTTCCCCGGCGGCAGTGTCGCGAGAGGAAGCAGACGCTCAATGGTAACCTGATCGCCCGTCTGCTTCATTTCTTCGGAAGTTTCCTTGAACTGCATCACCTGATCTTTGCCTTTTTTGACGGTGTACTGGAATGTCGCGCTGGACTTGTGTGTTTTGTCGTCGGGCTTGAGATTATAAACCTGCATGTAAATGCCCAGCCTGTCGGCAGTGGTGAAATCGGCTTCCAGGCGCGGCCGGACTTTCGAAGAACCCAGCACGAATTGACCCGAGCCGATTTGTTTTGCCGGAACGCGTTCGATTTGATCGGCAAGAATCAGCGAACTGGCATCCAGCTTGTCATCGTCGTACCTCGGCACTTGCAGCCGGGTGTTCACAACTCCGATGTTTCCGCTTTGCACGTCCTTGATCACCAGGTCAAGGCGATAGAGGCCTGGGCGAAGAGGAACCGCCTTCTGGTAAATCGATTGAAGTTTAAGAGACTGCTGAAAAAGCGAATCCGGAAAGTCCTTGCTGACGGGGTCCTCGAAGGTCTGAACGACGCGGCCGGTCAACGTGCTCACGCGGCCAAAGATATTCATCGTCGCGGAATGAATCCCGTCTTTGGACTGGAAAGAGAGCTGGCTATTGGGAATCTGAATTGTCACCGGTACCAAAACGGTGTCATTCGTCACTTTCATGTAATCGGCCCGCCAACTGAAATGCACTTGATCGCGCACGATGCGGGAAGTGACTACAGCCTCAAGATCCTTGAATTTCACTTCGGGCGGTTTATTCACTTTGGCGTAGAGTTCCAGCCGGTTGAACTCGTTCATGCTGGCTGGTTCCCCGCCCATGGTCTTCGGCAGATTGGTGCCGTCCGAGCGAGTGAAGCGGTCCGCTTTCGAGGACATGCCCATGGATTCCATCAAACTCAGGCCCGCGCCAGGAACGTGCAGAAGCGCGTCTTTTTCCGACGGGTCCATGGTCATGTGATATTCGCCCGACCCGCTGGGATCCACGAATTCCAAAATAATGTTTTCTCCGATGCCTTCCAAATAGCGCCAACGCCATGTTTCCCACGGATATGTGCTGGTGGAGCCGCCGCCTTCTTCCATCGGCCGGTCATACGTGCCACCCGTGGGGTGCGATTCAACCTCGTCCGCTGGTCCCCACATGATGTACATGCGGCCGCGATCGGTCTTCCATCCAGGGATGCCGGAAGCAAAGTGTTCGTTGGTGTAGGCAATGCGGCGGTAGTGCTCTTCTTTAAAATCGTTCTCCGGCAGGTCGGGATTGCTGCTGCGCCGCAGCCAGAACTGTTCGATGAATTGCTCGCGCTCTTCGTTGGTATCCAATTGCAGGAAGGCATTGCGTTCGTCCGGAGAAATGATGTAAGTCACGTCCTCGGTCAGCCATTGGCGGTAGGCGCTGTCGAGCTCCTTCAGCGTTCTTCTCATTTTCCGTTTTGTTTCTTTATCCAGCTTTTGGGGTGCAGGGACGGCATTCGGATCTTGCGCCTGCTGGGCAAACACCGGAGGAATGGTAATGGCAATCGAAAAAATGGAAACGAACAGGGCGCGTGCGACCCTTGACATGAATACACCTCAAGCTCTAGGACGTTGAGATTCTAACCCCGGACAAGCTTCCCCGTCAATCGGCGCAATCTCCTTCATTTTGAGAGACTTGCCCCCCTGAAGGCGGTTAGATCACCTGCGAGACGCTTTGGTTGCCTGACAGTTTTTGACCTGAACGAACGTACAGGGAGGAAGATTACTGAACGCGCTGCGGTTGAGTGTCTGAACCCACAAGGGAATCGAAGATGGCCAGGACGTGACGGCGGTAATCCACCATGCGCGCGAAAATATCGCGAAGCTGCGGATCGCGTTCCGCGTCGCGGTGCCACTTCGCGAGAACCACGGCAGGGACTTCGATGTCCCGCCGCAGCTTGTCCGCGGAGTGCCCGCGCAGGAACAGGCCGTAGAAAAAGGCCGCCTCGCGTTGCGGGAAGTCGAGATCATGCACGACTTCGGAAGGAACGAATTGTGGCATCGTCGCCATAGAGAAAATGCAGTTTACCGAAAAGTTTCGCCGCGTCAAGTAGAACTGCTGTTTTCTTGCCGCGTTCCAGGCACCTCCCCCTCCTCGCGGGTTTCAGTGCTATCTCCGCTTGCGCAACCCGTGCAACGCCGTGGTTGCCAGACGGTTCTAACCGCCTTAGGATGCTTATAGGGATGGCCGCGTTACACAATACGGCTAAAGGCTCGATGGCCGGACGCACCATCAGGCGCTTCCTGCGCTTTGGTGTGCTCCGCGGACTTCGTTCGATCGAAGTTGATCCGGAAGACTTTCGGCGCAACCTTGCCGACAAGCACGGCTTGTGGGTTCCGGACTTTGCTCGGATGAAAGACGTACCCACCGAGCGGCTGGACGCCATTGCCGCGGCGCTGATTCGCGATGCCGAACGGCTGGCCCTTGCGGAAGGAGCGGGCCTCGGCCTCGGCGGCATGATCACGTTCTTGCCGGACGCCAGCCTGCTCACGGTGATCACGCTGCGACTCATCCAGCGCCTCTCTTTGCTCTACGGTTTCGAAGCTCGCGGCCAGGACCAACGGATTGAAATGTGGAAAGCGGCAGCTGCTGCCTCCGGCATCGATTACGGCAAGGACTTGGCTGAGAAACAGATTCTCGAAAAACTTGTTCCGCGTATTGCGGAACGTTTCGCCGCGAAGATTGGCGCTGAGGCGGCCGACAAATGGGCCGGGCGATTGATTCCTCTTGCGAGTTCGGCTATCGGCGGCGCACTAAACTTTTCCTTTGTGAGAGCGTGGGGCCGCCGCGTGCATCGACATCTCCGCGCGAAGCATCTAGCGGGGAAGGCTGCGGCCCGAACTTCACCGCAGGCGTATCCGCCGATGGCCAGGGCTTTCGTCCAATAAGGCCGGCGGGAGCCATTTCTTTGAGTAGAAGGTTTCGCTCAATCGGGCAGTCGATCATAGCGAGGTCGAAACAAAGGAGGAAGCAGGAATGGGTGCGATTCAAAGGTTCCTGGGGACTGCGATTCTCTTCGGCTGTGCGCTAGCGCTAGTGCTGGTTCCGCAGCGCGTTGCTTCGCAATCGCCCCAAGGCACGGATTCGCCGCAATCCGCAGCCGATGAGTCCGTGCCCGCGTTTCATGCGCAAGCCCCGCGAGGCGAGCTTCCGGCGACTATGGATCCCGAACTTTTCGCTGATCCCGTCGTGCAAAATGCATACGCGCTCGCCGCAAGAATCAAAAAAGCGCTCTACCAGCAACCCTGCTACTGCCATTGCGACCGCAGCCAGGGCCACAAGAGCCTGCTCGATTGCTTCGCCAGTAAGCACGGTTCTGGATGCGGCACCTGTATTTACGAAGACTTCTACACGTTCGAGCAGTCCGGCAAAGGGAAGAGCGCCGCCGAGATTCGGGCCGGGATCATTAAGGGCCAGTGGAAATCGGTCGACGCAACAAAGTACAAGCAGCCTTTGCCGGCAAGGTAACTGTTGTACAGTTGCAGCGAATGACTCCGAGGAACACCCCCTTAGAAGTTTCTTGTCACGCCGCGATGCAATTCGTAAACTATTCTTACCCAGCCAAAAATAGGAGGAAGAATGCATTTTTGCGTGAAGGTGTGTGTGTCGGTGCTGGCGATTGCCCTTCTGTTTGGTGTGGCGGCAGTCCCGGCGGGGGCCCAAGACCAGCAGCATGTCGTTTCTGTGAGCGACCTGACCAAAGACGCCGCGCGGCCCGCCCAGACGCGCCAATCCAACGAAGAAGCCGTTCGATCGCTTCTTTCTTCCGACCAGGCGCAAAAAGCGCTGAAATCCGCCAACCTCGACTATCAAAAGGTGGATAAGGCCGTCGGCCAACTGAGCGATCAAGACCTCGCCAAACTGGCCGAGCGGTCTCGCAAAGCGCAAAGTGATTTTGCCGCGGGACACATTTCGGATCGCGACATGCTTTGGATCATCCTGATCGCGCTCGCCATCGTTGTACTGGCGCTCGCGCTCCGTTAATTCTTACGATTTGGAGTTATCCATTATTCGCATAAGCCGGATTGTTCTCGGTCTGTTCCTGCTTTTCTTCCTGGGGCCTTCTGCTCGAACGGGGCCCCAGGAAAGAGCCGGAATCTGGCTGGATGTGCCTTACGTAAGGCAGACTGAAGATGGCTGCGGGTCCGCCGCTATCTCCATGCTCCTGCAATACTGGAACGCTCATGGCGCGGGGATTGACTCGCAACGTGCCGATGCCGTGGCCATTCAGAAACAGCTTTATTCGCGCAAAGTCCGCGGCATCCACGCTTCCGACATGGAGAGTTATCTCAAGGAATCGGGCTTTCGCGCTTTTCCCCTCAATGGCGATTGGAAAGATCTTCTCGAACAACTCAAGCAGGGCCGCCCGCTGATCGTTAGTCTTCAGCCTGGCAACGCCAAAACCCCGCTACACTACGTGGTGGTCACGGGCATCGATTGGCAGAACGGGGCCGTCTTCATCAACGACCCCGCACGCGGGAAACTTCTCCGGGTCGCCCGCGAGGATTTCGAAAAGCAATGGCGGCCAAACCGCAACTGGATGCTGCTGGTTCTCCCCGAAAAGGTCTCGTGATCCTTTTTCTAGGCGCGGTGTTGGCGCTGGGTTTTCCCGCGTTCGCACAGGATTCCGCCTCCGACCAAGCTCGCCTTCCCGCGGCACGGAGCGCGTTTGACGCCGGTCATTGGGAGGAGGCTGCGAAGCTGGCGCAAGGTCCCGCGGGCCAGTCGCCGGATTTCGATTTTCTAGCCGGGCTGGCTTTGGCTCGCTTGGAGAAATGGGAAGAAGCCAAACTCGCATTTGACACCGGCTTTCGAAAGCAGCCCGGCGATTCCCGGTTCTTGGTTGAGCTGGCCGGCATCGCCTACAAGCAAAAAGATTTTCGAACGGCAAAAAAACATCTCCATGGGGCGCTTAAGCTGAACCCGCGGGATTCTTATTCAAACGAATTTCTGGCGACGATTTATTTTCTGGAAGGCAATCTCGAAGCCGCCCTGAAATATTGGAATCCGGAAGACAAGCCGCGCCTAAAAAGTGTCGCGTTCAAACCCTCTCTGAAGCTCAAGGAATCGTTCCGCAACCGCGCGCTGGCGTTCAATGCCCCACAAGTTCTGACGGCCGACGCTCTGCTCACAACCCAGGCGCGCCTGGACAATCTTGGAATCTTTTCAAGCCGGCGCATGGAGCTCTCTGCGGCTGACTCCGGAAACTACGACGCAACCCTGCACTTAGCGGAGAAAAATGGCTGGGGCGATTCGAAAGTCGAAGGCGTCGTTTCGCTTTTGAGCGGCTTGCCTTACGCCACGGTCTATCCGGAATTTTACAATCTCGGCGGCGGTGCCGTGAATTTGACTTCGGTCGCGCGATGGGACTCCGAAAAACGCCGCGTCTCTCTCGCGATCTCGATGCCTCTCTACGCAAATCCGAGCCTGCAATTGCGCCTCTATGCCGATGCGCGCAACGAAAATTGGAACCTGACGCAAACTTTCCTCGGCGCGGGTCCGCCGCCGACGGACGTGAACATGCGCCGCGGCGTGGCCGGAGCAGAAGTGCATTCCATTGTGAATGGCCGCTGGCGCTGGATCGCCGGGGCGGAAGTCGCGAATCGCAACTTCCGGAATTTGGGGGCATTCAACTCTCCCGCGCAGCCGGAGTTCTTTACGAACACCACGTCCCTTGCAGCATGGCTTAGTGCCAAACGTACTCTCTTGTGTGCTCCGGAGCGCCGCTTCACGCTGGATTCCTCGGCAGAAGTGAAAGCCGGCCGGGAGTTTGCCAGTGGCCTCGGGCCGTTTGCCACGCTTCGCGGATCGCTCCTCGCGCATTGGCTTCCGCGCGCAAAGGGTGACGACTATGAGACGCAAATCATGATTCGCGCCGGCGCGACGGCCGGTAAAACCACTCTCGATGAACTGTTCGAATTGGGAATCGAGCGCGACAACGACCTTTGGCTTCGCGGGCATGCCGGAACCTTCGACGGCCGCAAAGGAGCCGCCCCGCTGGGGCGGCGATTTTTTCTGGCCAATTGGGAGATGGACAAAAACCTTTATCAAAACGGTTTTTTCACCGTGAAGCTCGGCCCATTTCTTGATAGTGGCGCTGTTGCCGATTCGTCCGGCCTCTTCGGCTCGCAGCGCTGGCTTTGGGACGCGGGCGCACAATCGAAGGTCCGAGTCCTCAGAAGTCTGACCGTCGTCCTGTCTTACGGCCAGAACTTGCGCGGTGGAAAGGGGGTTTTCTACGGCACGGTTCTGCACTAATTCTTGGTGGCGCTTTTCCAAAGAATCGTAATTCCGAATGGCGGGAAACCCGGCTACTATTTCTTCCGTCTCACATTCAGTTCGCGTGGCGGCCGGGGTCGTTCACCAAGGGCCTGGCGGTGCTTTTAAACTTCTTCAAGACAGGGGCAGCAGATGTCAAAACGATTTTTTCTCGCTGGTTCGATCGTTGCGATTATTGGAATTCTGGCGGTTGGTCTCGCCGGCGCCCGGTTGCGGCCGCCCACGGGAGCAGCGGACAAGCCAAATTCGTGGGGCTTCGATACTGCGAATCTCGACAAGACCTGCAAGCCTTGCGACGATTTCTACCAGTTCGCAATGGGCGGGTGGATGAAATCCAACCCGATTCCTCCAGAATACTCGAGCTGGGGCTCATTCACTCAGCTTGCGGACAAGAACCAGCAGAATTTGCGTCAGATTTTGGAAGCTGCCGCAGGCGCCAAGGCCGCGCCAGGCTCGAACGAGCAGAAGATCGGCGATTTCTATGCGAGTTGCATGGACACGGCAGCCATTGACGCGGCCGGAGCAAAACCGATCGAACCCGATCTAGCCCGCATTGCCGCGATCAAGAGTGTGGCGGACCTCCAGGCGGTAACCGAGTACTTGCATAGCCAAGGCATCGGTGCGTTTTTTCGTTTCAATTCGACTCAGGACGCCAAGGACAGTACGCAGGTGATCGGCGCCGCGTTTCAAGGCGGCCTCGGATTGCCGGAGCGCGAATACTACCTGAAGGAAGACGACAAATCGAAGCAGCTTCGCGAAGCTTACACCAGGCATGTCGCGAAGATGCTGGAATTGCTCGGAGATCCCGCGGACCAATCCGCAGCGGAAGCCGCCAGCATTCTCAAGATCGAAACCGCGCTGGCCACCGCCTCGATGAAAAACACCGACCTTCGTGACCCGGATAAGACCTACCACAAAATGATGCTGGCGGACCTGAGGACGCTCACTCCGAATTTTTCCTGGGAAGCATACTTCAAGGCCGCTGGGCATCCGGAACTGAAGGAGATCAACGTCGGCCAGCCGGACTTTTTCAAGGCTCTCGACGCGCAATTGACCGCAACTCCTCTCGGCGATTGGAAAACCTACCTGCGCTGGCACCTGGTGAATGCAGCGGCTCCCGGGCTCCCTGAAAGGTTCGTCGACGAGGACTTTGATTTCCGCGGCAAGACCTTGACCGGCGCGAAGGAAATCCAGCCGCGCTGGAAGCGCTGCGTGCAAGCGACGGATCGCGTGCTAGGGGAGGCCCTCGGCCAGGTCTATGTGCAAAAATATTTCCCACCCCAAGCCAAGGCCCGCGCTCTCGAAATGGTGCACAACCTGATCGCCGCGCTGCGCGACGACCTGCAAACGCTTCCTTGGATGGGACCGGAGACACGCAAGCAAGCCACTGCGAAACTTGAAGCTTTCGCGGTGAAAATCGGCTACACCGACAAGTGGCGCGATTATTCCGCGCTGAAAATCGACCGCCGGTCCTACGCCGAAAATCAAGTGCGTGGAGCGGAGTTTGATTTCGCGCGCCGCCTGAACAGAATCGGCAAGCCTGTGGATCGCACGGAATGGGGAATGACGCCGCCGACCGTGAATGCCTACAACAACAGCAGCATGAATGAAATCGTTTTTCCCGCAGGCATCATGCAACCGCCCTTCTACGATCCGAACGCCGATGACGCGGTGAATTATGGCGGCATGGGAGCGGTCATCGGACATGAAATCACGCATGGCTTCGACGACCACGGCAACAAATTCGATGGCCGGGGAAATTTGAAAGACTGGTGGAGCCCGGAAGACTTGAAGAATTTCAAGGCGCGGGCTGCCTGCGTCTCCGATCAATTCGACGGCTACGTGGTCGACGGCGACCTTCACGAAAACGGTAAGCTGGTTTTGGGCGAAAGCATCGCCGACCTGGGCGGGCTGACCATCGCTTATGCCGCCTACGAAAAATCACTTCAAGGTAAGCCGCGGCCCCTGGACAGAGACGGCTTCACTTCGGAACAGCGCTTCTTCCTCGGCTGGGCGCAAGTCTGGGGCGCCAGCGAGCGCATCGAATTTGCGCGGCTGATGGCTAACACCAATCCGCATCCGTTGCCAAGGTTCCGCGGCAATGGACCGCTCTCGAACATGGCGGAGTTTGCCAAGGCCTTCGGCTGTAAGAAGGGTGAGCCGATGGTGCGCGAGCAAGCCTGTAAAATTTGGTAGCCGGCGCGGCTTTATGTTCCCAAGAAGAAGGTTTCGGCGGCTCTAGAAGTGGAAAACGAATCCGCCCGTAAGTTGGAAATTGTTTTGCGACTGGTTGAAAAAACCGGTCCGCACGTAGTCAGCCCCCAGGCGGAAAGAGATGCGCGGATTCCAGCGGTAATCCGCCCCGCCGCCAACTTTAATGACGTAAGAGTTTCGGCTGGATCCTATGACCTGCGGCTGTTCGTGCGCGCCGCCGAAAATTCCATGCAGCCAGGGTTCCCACTGCTTCTGCCGCCACGAGATCTTCGGGCCGCCGCCGTAAGTGGCAATCTTCACATGCTCGTTGACGAAAATCGTTGGGGAATAAACCGCGCTGACATTGCCCTCGACCCCAAACCACTCGTTTGTGAAATACACAACGGAAGTGTTGATGCCGACAGCGTTGGCATCGAAGACCGACGATTGAAATCTCAACAAGCTGGCACCTAGACCCAACTCCCAACGGTAGTCGCCGCGGCCTCCGTAAAGAAACTTCGGCTGCGGTGAAGGCGACGCTGGCTCGGCGTTATCGAGCGGCAGGGCCAGAGCCGTTGCGACAACCGGCACTGCGAAGGGGTTCGCCAGTTTGACGGCCGGCGCGGAAAACGTGTCGGCTGCGGCGAGGTCGCTGAGGAGCGTCGCTTTCGCCGCGGAAGTCGCCGGGAAATCTTGAGCGGCATTCGCCCTGTCCATCTTCAAAGTGGGCGCGCTCATTTGCGCTTGCGCTACACCACTGCTCCCAAGCAGCAATGCTGCTAGCAATAACTTCTTCATGACACTCCCCTTAGAGGGCTAACCCCAAGCGCGGATTCAGCCACGCAGCTACGGTAAACAAGACCATGGTCTTTTGTCCATGTTCTTTCGCGGTAAGGGAACAAGAAAGAAACGGGCGGGAATCCTGCAGCAGCTCAGTCAGCAGCCTGGCGCAGGTCGAATCACAAGGCTACAGTTCGGATTTTAGCGGCCGTGCCTTAGATAATCGTCGGTCTTGTTCAGCCAGTCCTCGCGCGGCGGATCAAATACGTCGAGGTCTACGGTATCCTCTATGGCCCAAGCTTCGTGGGGCATATTGGGCGGGATGCACAGCACTTCGCCAGCGCGGACCACGGTTTCCTGGCCGTCAATGGCAAACTTCAACGCGCCTTCGAGGATGTATGTAACCTGCTCGTTGTGGTGGTGATGCAAAGGCACGTGCGCGCCCTTCTTCAACAACACGCGCGCCAGCATGATCTTGTCGCCAACCACCATTTCGCGGCCGATAAGCGGATTTAATTGCTCGCGCTCCACGTTCTTCCAGGCAACGTGCCTCGATTTCGCCGGAGTGGTCATTTCCTGCCTCCACACAACTTCGCTACATTTCCGTGCGGGTACGGACGGCCAGCTCAAGTCAGCTCGAAACCGCGGCGCGCCAGTGAACGGAAACGCGCTGCAGGCGTTCCAGAGCTTCCTCGAGCAAATTCCTGGCGCTCACCAGCGAAAATCGCAGATAGTTTTTTCCACCCGGACCAAATGCCACCCCGGCGATTCCCGCCACGCCGGCCTGTTCCAACAAAAGTTTCTGCAATTCATCCGCCGAGAGTCCCGTATCTTCAATATTCACCCACGCATAAAAAGCGCCATTCGGAGCCTGGCACCGAAACCCGGGGACTTGATTGAGCCCGGCAACGAACAGATCGCGCCGTTGGCGGTATTCCGCGACCATCGCCTCGACGGCGCTGGTGGAATCTCGCAGCGCTTCCATGGCCGCCACTTGCGTGAATTCCGCCGCGCAGGTGAACGTATTCAGCACCAGCAGGTCCATGGCATCGATCACTGCGACGGGCGCCACGGCGTACCCCAGGCGCCAGCCGGTCATGGCAAAACTTTTCGAGAATCCGTCAATGATCACGGTGCGTTCCGCCATGCCGCGAAGCGACCAGATGGATTTGTACTCCCCGCCGAACAGAATTCGTGCGTAAATCTCGTCCGCGATCACCCAGAGATGGTGCTTCGTTGCCAGCCCGGCAATCTTTTCCAGAACCACCTCACTGAAAACCGTTCCGGTAGGATTGTTCGGCGAATTGAAGATCAGCACGGATGTGCGCGGCGAGATCTTTCGCGCGATTTCTTCCACGTCAGGCTGAAACTTATTCTTCTCTTCCAGTCCATAAGGAACGGCCGTGGCGCCCAGTCCGCGGGCGAACGACGGATAAATCGGAAAGCTCGGATCGGGGTAAAGCACTTCGTCGCCAGGCTCGATCAGCGCCATCATCGCCAGCGAGAGGGCCATCTTGCATCCCGGCGCCACGATTATCTGCTCCGCCGTCGCATCAACCCTGCGCGTGCGCTTCAAATAGTCAGCAATAGCTTCGCGCAGTGCCGGCACACCCCGCGTGGAGCAATAACGGTCGCGCCCCGCCGCCACGGCGCCGCGCAGCGCATCCACGACCGGCGCTGCGGGATGAAAATCCGGCTCGCCAAGTTCCAGATGAATGATCGACCGGCCCTGGCGCTCAAGTTCTTTGGCGCGCGAATAGACAGCCAGCGCGCCTTCGCCATTCAATTGAGAAACGCGCGATGCGATTCGTGCCATGATCCTGTCCGGACGGGAATCTTATCACTTCGTGCCGAGCACCGGCGCCCCGGGAACCAGCTGGCCCAAGGTGGCGCGCCGCAGCGCTAATTGGGACGCGGCCACAACCGTCACCACTTGACGCCACCTTCCCCGGGCGAGACGATGGTTCTGGGCATATCACGCGTAACCTGCCCTTTCTTCTAATCGTCTAATGATTGAAGGTCGCGCCCCGTGAGGGGGTGAATATGAGTTGCCGCAAACTGGTTCCTTTCCTTTTGTTCGTTCTCTTTAGTTCGCTTTTTATAGACACGCATCCCGCAGTGGCGGATTCCAGCCATGCCCGCATCATCCGCCTGAGCCTCGTTCAAGGCGATGTCCGTTTCGCTCGCCAGACCCACGGTGACCCTCTCTCGGATTCCCGCGCTACGTGGGAAACAGCCAGTCGGAATCTGCCGATCCGCCAGGGCTACGTTCTTGCCACGGATAAGGGCCGTGCGGAAGTGGAATTCGAGAATGGCGCCATGGCTTTCCTCAAGGAGAATACCGTCCTGGAGTTCTACGACCTTTCCCTCAATGATTCAGCCCTGACAACGCGGCTGGTTCTTCGCCAAGGTAGCGCGTCCTTCTACGTGAATCCCGCTGGCGGCGACTACTTCAGCGTTACAGGCGGCGACTTCACCGTGGAAGCCAGTAGCCGGACCAGATTCCGACTGGACAATTTCGACGACGGCAGTACTGTCGAGGCTTATCAAGGCCGCGTCTCCGTTTTGCACAATAAGAATGAGACGCGGCTCGACCACGGCCAGTCCCTTTCGATGAAGGCCGGTGACGATTCTTCCCTGAGCGTCAGCCGCCTCCCGAATGAAGACGACTTCGATCGCTGGGTTTCCGGCCGCATTGATAGCGTTTCTAGCGCCACCAGCGCGGCGTTGCAATACACGGGTTCGCCTTACTACGCCCCGGGGTTCGCCGACCTTTACACCTATGGCGCCTTTTCGAGCTGCGGTGCCTACGGATATGGCTGGAGGCCGTTCGGCGCGGGCCTTGGCTGGTCACCCTTCAGCAACGGGCAATGGATCATGGATCCCGCATTTGGCTGGACGTGGGTCAGTTTTCAGCCGTGGGGGTGGGCGCCCTATCATTATGGAGGATGGCTTTTTGACACCACTTGCGGCGGCTGGTTTTATTCTCCCCCCATTCTCTACGGATACACCGGGTATCCGGTCGGTCCAATAAGGCGGTTTCCCCCGAGAGTTCATCCACCGCGCCCCATCTACCATCCGGTGACGGGTGTTTTCGTCCGCCAAGGTGGCAAGACCGGTGTCGTGCCCATGCATCCGCTCGATCACAAGGGAAAAACCCCTTTGAACTTGGAGCGCGGCGTTTTCTCTAATGTAGGAACAAAAGGCGCAAGCTCACAGATCATTCCTGTCGAGCGCGGACAAAAATGGGAAACGTTGAAATCGGTGCCGCGCGAAGCACTAAGCGGCAGCCTGGCGTCAGCTCCGCCGCCGGCCCGCGTCTCGAGAACTGTGGTTGAAGCCAACTCCGGCGTTCGTGCTGTTTCGCCTGGCAAGGATTCTTCCATCGTTTACGATCCGCGCGAACGCCGCTTCGTGAATACGAATTCTCCAGCGCCTTCTTCTTCGGCGGCTTCGTCCAACATGAAAAGTAACGGAATCCGCGCCGAAAATGGACGGACCGCGGCTTCCACTTTGCCACCAGCCACCGTCGCGCCGCCGCGAACTCCCGCAACTGCTCCCCCGGTGCGCAGCGCAAATTCCGCTCCGCCTCCACGCAGCATTACACCGCCGCCCGCCCCGCGCTATTCCGGCGGTGATCGCGGCGGGAGCCCCAGCGCGAGCGGCCGAGGCAGTGGCTGGGGGGGGTCATCCTCTTCGAGTTCGGCGGGCGCAAGTAGCTCGGGACGGTCCTCATCCTCGCCGACTCCCTCTTCTTCGGCCCCGGCTTCCCACCCATCCTCCGGCCGCCCGCACTAAGCGAAGTCCAAACGATCGCAAAAACGGCTCCCCCCGGGAGCCGTTTTTCTTTGACCCTTCACCAAATCGCGATTCGCGCCATTACGAAAAAATCATCCCCGCGTAACCTACGACCGCGTCGCGATCGCCGGACACATCCGCGGACGTCGCATACTTAACCAATTCGGAGTTTTTTACGCCAAGCGCATTCAGCGCCGTAAGCATTGCCACCGCCGGTCCCAGCCCGCATACGGAAATCCCATGGTTGCGGCAGGTGTCGTACAGTCCGCGCGGCTCCAGGGCGAGCAACTCTTCGATGGCCTTGCGGTCCTTGATGCGCGTAGTGGCGTCATCCTCGTAGTGATTCAAGTCCGAGGTCGTCAGTAGCAGGACGTTCTCTTTGGTGCTTCGAAGCACTCGTGCGATCGCTTCTCCCACTTTCACCAGGTCTGCGAATTGCACGGTTCCCAGAGCCACGGGAACAAGCGTGAAATCCGGCGCCAGGACCTGAAGAAACGGCACCTGCACTTCCAGCGAATGTTCCGTGCTGTGCGCAACGCTGTCTTCGCGCAGCAGTGGGCAGTCTTTCTTCAACGCTTCCGCCAGCGCCTCGTCGACCGGCGCGTCTCCCAGCGGTGTGCGCCAGGCGCCGCTCGAAAGTATCGCCGCCGGCTCACCCCGCGGATGATGCCGCACGCCGAGAATGATAATTTTTCTGGGCAGCGCAATCCGCGCAAATACCGCGCCGGCCACCGGTCCCGAATAAACGTAACCCGCATGCGGCACAAGGCACGCCCTGACCGGAATGCCTGGTTGCCCTGAAATCGTAGAGGTGTATTTGCGAATGAGCGCTGTGAGTTCCGCAGGATGGGAGGGATAGAAGCGTCCGGCAACCGCAGGCAAGCGAAGCATGTAGCCGCCCCGCGAATCAAATGGGCTTAGAGGGTTTCCCTTTGAACTTGATGGCACTCGACGTGGCCGGCTCGTAATAGATTGTTACTTTGTCGCCGTACTGGTAGCCGCCCTGGTCCATAATTTTCTGCATTTTCTCGGATGCGGCTTGCGCGAGCGGAAATGTCCGGATCGTTAGGTCGTTGCCCTTTGCGCGCACGGTTATCTGCGCGTTGTTTGCGTTCATCACGAAGCCTTCAAACTTATCAAGTCCGGTAATCTTGGGCTTTGGCTTTACCGCGTTGATGATGATTGGCGCCGCCGTCTCGGCCACGATAATCGGCACGGTTACAGGATCCTGCGCATCAGCAGGCGCCGAAAAAACGCCCGAAGCCGCAAGCATCAGCGGCAGTCCTAGCGCGGCATTTCTAGCGAATCTGTTCATTCAGTGTCGTCCGTGGCAATCCGCAGCGATTTCAAAAATCTCACATCCTGGGGAGTCATCGCCAGCCGCGGGGCCGGCTTCTTGTCACTGTCCTCGGAGAATGGTTCTTGGTCCACCTGAATTCGCAGCGACTCCAGGAACCGGCGGTCTTGCGTCGTCAACTTGGCTGCCTCCGCCGCGGCTGCGTCGCGCTTCGCCAGCCCGATGGTCGCGTCCAGCTTCAGCACGATATCGTACCCGTGCGCGCGCACTCCGGCAATCGCACCTGTGATGCGGTCGGAGTCGGACACCGTATCATTGATCGCGTGTCCCAGTTCGCGGAGCAAGTTTTTCAGGTGATCATCGAGTTGCAAGGGGTTTCTCCCGTACTACTTCCGCCATTTTAGGCCCACATATTGTTGGATACAAGTGCGCTTCACTCCGTTGTCTCTAATCCGTTCACAGTACCTTGGTTCAGGTCGTCCGCCTCGAACCAGGCCGTATTCGGCCTTGTGTTCTGGTGTCCACCCGGTTTTGCGTTAAGATGCTCCTATGTCGACGGCAGCAAGCGCAACGACCGCGCCACAACAGCAAGGCGGTTTCCGTCGCCTTTGGCGCGCGCTCCGGCAGCTTTTTCACGAAGCCGTTGCCGCCGTCTTTGCCGTCCTCGCGCTCGGCTGGCTCAACGCCGCGTTGCGCGCCTGGACCCGCGACGTGGCACGCTGGCTCATCGGTCTCGCTGTCGCCGTCGCTCTGGTATTTCTGTTTTTCGCTGTGACTTCTTTCCGCAAGGCTCGCAGGTTGTGACCGTGGGTTCTCCGCCTCTGCACGCGCCTCGCGGAAAACTCTTTTCGAATTTCCCTTTTCGGTTTTCCAGCTTCCATGTCTGATACCAAAACCAAGCACGCCGCGCCCGCCGAGCGCAAACAGAGATTCGCCACGCTCTCCGGCCTTCCTATCGATCGCCTGTACACGCACGAAAACCTCGCCAACTGGGACGCCGAAGCCGCCCTCGGTTTTCCCGGCGAATCTCCCTTCACCCGCGGCATCTATCCCACCATGTACCGCGGTCGTCTCTGGACCATGCGCCAGTACGCCGGCTTCGGGACTGCTGTCGAATCCAATCAACGCTATCGCTATCTCCTGAGCAAGGGCCAGGCCGGCCTCTCCGTCGCCTTCGACCTTCCCACGCAAATCGGCATGGACTCCGATCATCCCCTGGCCCTTGGCGAAGTCGGCAAAGTTGGCGTTGCCATCGATTCCCTCGAAGACATGGAAACGCTCTTCGACAGCATCCCTCTGGAAAAAGTTTCCACCTCCATGACCATCAACGCCACTGCCGCCATCCTTCTTTGTCTCTACGTCGCCGTGGCCAAACGCCAAGGCGCCAGCCTGCAAAAACTTTCCGGGACCGTGCAAAACGACATCCTGAAGGAATACATTGCCCGCGGTACTTACATCTATCCCGTGCGCCCCGCTATGCGCATCGTCACAGACATTTTCTCCTGGTGCCGCGACCATCTCCCCAAGTGGAACACCATTTCCATCTCCGGCTATCACATCCGCGAGGCCGGCTCGACCGCCGTCCAGGAAGTCGCCTTCACCCTCGCCGATGGCATCACCTACGTCCAGGCCGCGCTCGACGCCGGGCTCCGCGTCGACGGATTTGCCCCGCAGCTTTCTTTCTTCTTCAACGCCCACAACGATCTTCTCGAAGAAATCGCCAAGTACCGCGCCGCGCGCCGCCTGTGGGCCAAAATCATGGTCGAACGCTTCGGCGCAAAAGATCCGCGCTCGCTGATGCTCCGCTTTCACGCGCAAACCGCTGGGTCTTCGCTCACCGCGCAGCAGCCGGAAAACAACATCGTCCGCGTCGCGATTCAGGCGCTCGCTGCGGTCCTCGGCGGCTGCCAATCCTTGCACACCAATTCTCTCGATGAAGCGCTCGCCTTACCTACCGAAGACGCCGCGCTCATCGCTCTTCGCACCCAGCAAATCCTTGCCAAGGAAACCGGCGTCGCCAACACCGTCGACCCCCTGGCCGGCTCCTACGCCATCGAATCCCTCACCAACGAAATTGAAAGTGGCGCCCTCGAATACATCAAGAAAGTGGATTCCATGGGCGGAATGCTGCGCGCCATCGAAGCCGGTTTCGTTCAAGGCGAAATCCAGAAAGCGGCCTATGAATTCCAGCGCGCCATCGAGAAAAAAGAGCAAATCGTGGTGGGCGTTAACGATTTCGTTGCGCCCTCAACCGGTGAAAACCAAGACCGCGCTATTCCCATTCTGCGCATCGACGCCGAGATCGAGCGCTCCCAAATCGCCCGCCTGAACGCTCTCCGCGCCAAGCGCGATTCCGCTCGTGCGAAATCTGCCCTCGCCGAACTCCAACGCCGTGCCGCCACGACGGAGAATCTTCTCCCCGCCATCCTCTTAGCCGTCGAAGCCTACGCCACCGTCGGCGAAATCTCCGACGCCCTCCGCCGCGTTTTCGGCGAATACCAGGAATCCGTCGTCATCTGAAACGGAGGCCGCTATGTTTGAGATCATCTTGTTGGTTGCAGCGACGAGTGGAATCGTCGCGCTTGCCCGCGCGCGGGGTGGCAAGCCGTGGCTTTGGGGAACACTGACCGTCGTTGGCTATTTTCTCGTGCCCTTCGTTGTTACTCTTCTTGCTGTGGCCCTTGGAGCTGCTCCGAAGGGCGTCAAAGAAAACGCTCAACTTTGGTTCTACGTTTCGGCTGTAACCTGGGTCGCCGTTCTGGTTTTTTGCGCGCGCTTCCTGCTCGGTCACGGCTACGCCAAGCCCGACGGCATGTGGTCCTGCTCGAATTGCAAGTACCTGAATCAGCCGTACGCTGTCATTTGTGAAGCCTGCAAGCAGCCCTACGCGTCCAAGGCACTGCCGTTTTCATGACTCGGGGCTCGGCTGGACCAAAGCTCAGGCTGTTACTGCACTCCCGCTATAGTATTCTTCCCCTCCGGAAACCCCTGATTCACGATGAAGCTCATTCTCGCTTCCGCATCTGTCCGCCGCGCCGAAATCTTGCGTGACGCCGGCTTCTCGTTCACCGTGATGTCCTCCGCCATCGACGAAACGCCTTACACGGGCGAATCCGCCCAGGTCCTCGTTGAACGTCTGGCCGTCGCCAAAGCCGAACTCGTTGCTGCGCGCGCCACGCGCCCGGCCATCGTCATCGGTGCCGACACCGAGGTCACTCTCGAAGGCCACATCTTCGGGAAGCCGCGCTCTTCCGACGATGCGCGCCACATGCTGGAAAGGCTCTCCGGCCGCACCCACGCCGTTCTTACCGGGGTCGCCCTCATTCGCCTGCCCGACGCTCGGCGGCTCACCTTCGTCGAGTCCACGCTGGTGCATTTCGCCATGCTTTCTGCGGAAGAGATCACCCGCTATCTAGCAACCGGCGAACCTCACGATAAAGCCGGCGGCTACGGCATCCAGGGCCGTGCCGGCCGCTACATCCCTCGCATCGAAGGCTGCTATTTCAATGTCGTCGGCCTGCCCCTCGCCCGTGTCCACCACGCTCTCGTGGCCCTCGGCTGGTCCGAAGACTAAGCTGCTGAGCCCCTACATTTGTAGTGGCGCAGCTCGCTGCGCCCCTGCTTGGCAACGCTTCAGCGGCTAGAGTGAGTTTGATGCTTTCCGCCTTATAATCTCGCCCATGGGCAATTCTCCCTCGGAGTGGACAGATGGCTCCGCTGTTCGCCTGGATCGCCAGGAGCCTTACCTGCGCCTCCAGTCGGTTACGATTTTCGTCCGCGATCTGGAGCAAAGCCTGCGCTTTTACCTCGATCAGCTCGGCTTCCAATTGATTTTTGACGCCCGCATTCAACCCGATCGTCGCTTCGTAACCGTCGCTCCCCCCGATGGTACGGCGAACCTCACGCTCGTCGCGCCGGAGCCCGGTTCGGAACAGCACAAGCTCATTGGCCGGCCCATGCCGGTCACCTTTGTCACCGAGGATGTAATTGCCAAGTACCGCGAATGGAGCAAGCGCGGGGTTCGCTTCCAGTTCGCGCCGCGCTTGAAACGCCTCAAGTACGAGGTCCACGTGCGCGCCCCACATTCAGCAGATCCGTCGGCGCCCGGTGCGGAGCATGCCCCGATTTGGGGCGGCGTCTTTACCCGTTTCAGGGATCTCGATGGCAATTCCTTTTCGCTGGTGAGTTTCGATGAAGTGACCCACGCGGTCGAAGCGCAGCGCCGCGCCCTCGCCGAGAAGATGGAATCCGAACGCCGCGCCGCGCAGGAAATCGAAATCGCCAAGCAGGTCCAGGCCCGTCTCTTCCCGCAGACTCTGCCTCCCCTCAAGACCCTTGAATACGCGGGCCTTTGCATCCAGGCTCGCAAGGTCGGCGGCGATTATTATGACTTCCTCAATCTCGGCGGCGGCCGCCTCGGCTTCGTAATCGGCGACATCTCCGGAAAAGGAATCGCCGCCGCCCTCCTGATGGCCAATCTGCAAGCCAATCTCCGCAGCCAGTGCGCCCTCGCTCTCGATCAGCCGCAGCGCCTCTTGTGTTCGGTGAACCAGCTTTTCTGCGACAACACCCCGGACGGCTCTTTCGCCACGCTCTTCTTCGCCGAATATGACGATGCTGCCAGCCGCTTACGCTACGCCAACTGCGGCCATCTCCCCGCTCTGCTCCTGCACAGCGACGACACCGTGGAGCGGCTCCGTGCCACCGCCACCGTCCTGGGTATCTTCAAGGATTGGGATTGCGAAATCGGGGAATGTCAGCTTCGCCCAGGCGACACCCTAGCTCTCTACACCGACGGCATCACCGAGTCCTACAACTTGGCCGACGAGCAATTCGGCGAACAGCGCCTCATCGAAGCCTTGCAGCGCCACCGTGAAGCCTGTGCGCAAGCCGCGCTAACTGCAATCGTCGGCGAAGTCCAGCGCTTCAGCCCTCACGAACAGCACGATGACATCACCCTCATCCTCGCCAAACATCGCGCCTGCTAGCCCCGCGCGTTGACACGCCTTATTCTGAGGGCCATCATCGCTCCAAACGAGGAAGCTGGAGACCTTCATGAAGCTCGATCGCGGAGAATTGAAGAAACTCCCCAAGGTTCTGTTACACGAACACTTGGACGGTGTGCTGAGACCGAAAACGGTAATTGAGTTAGCCAGAAGCGCAAAATACGGCCAGCTCCCCGCCAAAGATCCGGAAGATTTGGCGCGTTGGTTCCACCAGGGGGCCAACCAGGGAAGCCTGCCAAAATACCTGGAAGGTTTTGCGCACACCATTGCCGTCATGCAAACCGAGGAGGCACTCGAACGAGTTGCCTATGAACAAGCGGAAGACCTAAGCCGGGACGGCGTAGTCTATTTTGAGACTCGCTTTGCCCCAATCTTTCACACTCGGGAAGGATTAAGCCACCAACAGGTCGTCTCCGCCGTGCTCAGGGGCCTGGAGCGCGGCCGAAAGGACTTTGGAGTTTCTTCCGGCTTGATCATCTGCGCAATGCGCAATATGGATGTCTCCCTGGAAATGGCCGAGCTGGCGGTTGACTTTCGCGAGCGCGGAGTCGTGGGATTCGATCTGGCCGGTGAGGAGGGCGGGTTTCCTCCCAAGAAGCACGTGGAAGCCTTCCACTATATTCAGCGCCAGAATTTCAACATCACCATTCATGCCGGAGAAGGCTTTGGCAAGGAATCGATTTGGCAGGCCATTCAATACTGCGGAGCGCACCGCATCGGGCACGGCACACGGTTGATCGAGGACATCGCCGTCGCCGACGGTAAGGCCGTGAAATTAGGCGACCTCGCGCAATACGTTCTCGACAAAAGGATTCCGCTGGAGATTTGTTTGATCAGCAATGTTCATACCGGCGCCGCTCGCAGCCTTTCCGAGCATCCCTTCAAGATTTTTTATCGGGAGAAATTCCGTGTCACGCTGAACACCGACAACCGCTTGATGAGCGACACCACCATGACCCAGGAATTCGAAGCTGCTCGGGATACCTTTGGTTTGTCCTTGGAGGACTTTGAGAAGATCACTATCAACGCGATGAAGAGCGCCTTTCTTCCCTATGACCGGCGTTGCGACTTCATCTACTCCGTCATCAAGCCAGGTTACGCCAAGGTTCGCGGCTCTTTTTCAACAAAGCAGTCAGTCGCTTGAGCAGCACGACGACATCACCCTCATCCCCATCCAGGATCGCGCCAGCTAGGTACGCTTAATCCTCGTCACTTCCCGCCGTAAGTAATAGGCATCAAGCAGCTTAGCTCGTCATCTGCGGACGCCCAGTTCGTTGCCTGCGGAGCATTGAGGTACTTGTTCGCGGAAAGCAGTGTCGCCCATGAGGTGACACTCCTGAACAGTCGCATCGGCGTTTATGCGGTCTTGACCCTCTCCTTTTTGACCTCCTCGTGCTTGGCTCGGAACGCAGCAACAAAGGCTCTGCCGATGGAAGTCCATATCTCTGTCTACGACGACGCCAACGTTCCGCCAGAACTCTTGGCCGCCGCGGAGGTGCAGGTACGTCGGATTTTTCAACAGGCTGGAGTAGAGACCCTTTGGCAGAACTGCTCCCACGGAGCTGAGGATACTCAACCTGCGGGCTGCCACGTTGTTGGTTCCACTTACTTTGTGCTGAAGATCCTTCCTCACGCGATGGGTGCGCAAGTGCGGGATCGTAGCGATGTGCTCGGCACCACTACACTGGATGAGAACGGAGTGGGTCACTACGCGTATGCCTTTTATGACCGCATTGAACAAATGGCTGAAGCGAGGAGACTCGGGTCCTCACTTTTGGGCCATGTGCTCGCACATGAAATCGGCCACCTGCTGTTGTGGTCAAATTCACATTCGATCAGCGGGATCATGTCCGGACGATGGGCCGGTGGAGAATTGCGGAGAATATCGGAAGGAACCATGTTCTTTATGCCACAAGAATCCAAGGTGATACGGGAACGGCTCTCGACCTTGGCTCTTAAGCCCGCCGGCACCCCATGACCTTTGCGGCGAAGACTGATAACTGAAAACAAAAAAAGAGGCGCTTCGGCCGTGACCGGAACGCCTCTCTTGTTCAGGGAGCGGAGGGAAACTTACGGCTTTGGCTGCGCCTGCGGCTGCGTCTTGGCGTTGTGCTTCTTGTGATAGATGTTCTTTGACGCGCCGTTCTGTTCTTTGTTGATCTGCTTCTTTTCGGAGGTGGTCAGCGCTCCACCATTAGCCTTGCGATCCGCCGCAACCTGTTTGTTGATGCCCTTCTGCTGGTTTTCCAGTTTGGCCGTCTCGCCTGCAGTCAATTGTCCGCTCTTGATGCCCTGTGCGATGCGGTCCTGCTGATTCTCGCGGCGCTGCCCCACTTTGTTGTTGCCGTAGTGCGCCGTGTTGGCGTTGTGCTTATCGGCATAAATCTGCTTGGACATTTGATTCTGCTGTCGGTTGACTTGCTTCTTCTCGGCAGCCGTCAGTTTGCCGCCGTTGGCCGCGCGGTCCGCTGCCGTTTCCTTGTTGATGGCTGCTTCTTTCTTTTCCAGGTTGGCCGTTTCGCCCGCCGTCAATTGCCCGCTCTGAACGCCGTTGGCGATGCGGTCCTGCTGATTTTCTTTGCGTTGTGCCACTGTCGGTTTGGCTTTTGTCTCTGGCGTTGCCGCCGGCGCAGGCGCGGGTTGCTGCGAGCCCGAAGACGATTGATCCTGCGCCATCGCCACGCCGCTGGCCACCAGCACCGCAACGGGCAAGGTGCTCCACTTCATGCAGGTGAATCTCATATTTTCTCCTAGTGAATCATTTCGAAGATTTCGCTTCCCGGGGTCACCCTGTTAAGACCCGATGCTGACCGCAAAGTTGTGCCGCGGCTACTGGTCGAAGGGGCAGGTTTTCCGCATTACCTGAGCATTTTTCGCTACTGTTTGGACACAATTCACTCGCCGCCGGTGCCGCGGATTGCCATCGCTGTAGGGTCAGCGCAAAACAAAAAAGGGCTCCGAACCGGGTCGGGGCCCTTTTCCAATTTGCGCTCAATTCTCGTTCTGCTCTGTCGCTACTTCTTCTCTTCGGCAGGCTTGTCCGCCGATGGGGGAGCAGGCGCCTGTACCGGCGGCTGCGGTGTTTGCGAAGTGCCCGACATGCCGTCCTTGAAGCTGCGAATGCCTTCGCCAAATCCCTTCATGATTTCCGGGATGCGTTTACCGCCAAAGAAAATCAGAATCACCGCCAGAACCACAAGCCAATGAAAAATACTGAATTCACCCATGAACCGCCTCCACGCGCCCCGCTTGGCCGCGCTACTTAAACCCTAGCGCAGGTAGTCCTGCGCGGCAAGTCTCTGTCGTTTCTTGCCCCTACAGGATAACACGCTCCTCCCCCACTCGGCGCGTCACATGCTCACGATCGAGATACTCCAGAAGGGGGATCGCATACTTCCGGGTAATGCCCGTCAGTTCTTTAAAGGCGGGCACCGAAATCCTATCGCTGTTTGTTTTTCTGTAAGCGGCAAGCTTCTCTTTCAACTGCGCCAGCGCCTGGCGGTGGAAAACCAGCTCGGCCGAGACGCGCACCAGGTTCTTTTCTCGCAGGAGAATTTGCAAAAGCTTTTCTGCGCGCTTGGCCTCGACGGTGAGCTTTGCCAGGACCTCTTTTACCGATGGCACTGCCAGACCCGCGGAGGAAAACGCCGCTTCGATCTGCTCTTTGGCTTGTGCCTCTTCGGGAAGCAACGCAATTTCCGATCCTGCTTTCTTCACCAATTCCCCGTGGGTATCGAGTTTCTTTTGCGCGGCCAGTTCTTCCAGTGCGGCGCGGAACGTTTCGCCGCGCACGCGCTTTCCCAAGCTCGCGCGCAAATCTTCTCGCGCGATTCCGGGTAACAGCGGATTTTCCTTCTGAAAACGCTCGACTTTTTCGGTAATTTTCTTGCGCACGTCTTCAAACAATTTTCCGGAGACCAGCGCCAGCGGTTCGCTCGAAACAATTCTCACTCGTCCCGTTCCGCGAAGTTTTTCCAGAGCCTCCTGAGTTTCTTTTTCCGTCCAGCCCGTCCGCGCCACAATCTCCTCGTGGCCAAGTCCCAGCAGCGCGCGCTCCGTCATCGCCGCCAGGATTTCCTCGCACTTGCCGCGCTCCAGCGTTTCCAGGAACGCCGCGCGTCCCGTATCGCGCAGCATCGGACGCCGCGCCAACGGGTCCAGCACCGCGCCTCCGCCAATCGTCACGACCGGAGAAAATTGCCGTACGATGAAGCGGTCCCCCGGCAGCACCAGCACTTCATCCTGCAATTTCAAATTCGCAAGGGCGCTTCCGCCAGACGGAAGTTCTTTCTCCCCGTAAAAAAATACTTCCGCGATGGTCTCCGCTGTTCCTGCATGAAAATGCATGCGCGATCCTGGTTTCAACTTTCTCGCGGAAGGCAGCAGCTCCAACCGGACATCGACGCGCCGCGTTTTGCGGAATTTTCCGGGCGCCGCGAGAACCATTCCACGTTTCAGTGCCGTGTGTTCGATTCCCGCGAGATTGACCGCAGTGCGTCGTCCCGGGGTTGCGCGTTCCACGGATTCTCCGCCGGACTGCACGCCGCGCACGCGCAGCCGCTCGCCGCGCGGAAACAATTCCACTTCGTCGCCCGCGCCGACGCTCCCGGAAATCAGCGTGCCTGTCACCACCGAACCAAACCCTTTCATGGCAAACGCGCGATCGATCGGCAATCGAAAATATCGCGCCGCATCTTTCGCGGAGGAGTTCGCCGCGGCGTCGCTCAACGCTCTCCGCAACTCCGCAAGTCCCGCTCCCGTTTTCGCGCTCACAGGAACAAGTGGCGCTTTTTCCAGAAAGGATCCGCGCAGAAATTCCTCCGCTTCCATGCGCACCAGTTCCAAAGTGTCGCTGTCCACCATGTCGCTCTTCGTCAGCGCCACGACTCCGCGCTTCACTCCCAGCAAACGGCAAATATCGAAATGCTCGCGCGTCTGCGGTTTGATGGATTCGTCCGCGGCAATCACCAGCAACAGCACGTCGATTCCTGCCGCGCCCGCGAGCATGTTGCTGACAAATCTTTCGTGTCCCGGCACATCGACAAAACCGAAGCGCACGCCATTTTCTTCCCGGAAAGCGAAACCTAAATCGATTGTGATTCCACGGCGCTTCTCTTCCGCAAGGCGATCCGGATGCGTGCCGGTAAGCGCTTCGACCAGCGTGGATTTGCCGTGATCGATGTGCCCGGCTGTGCCAACAATTACGCTCGTCATCGCAGTGGACATGATTCGAATGGGCGACGCTCTTGCCGCTTTCGATGCTACTGGAGGAAAGAATCGGGGGTCAAACCGCGGCGACTATTTCGCGGCAGCGATTTCGTCGACGATCGATTGCGCCGTAGCGCGCGGATCGGGCGCGGCAAGAATCGGCCTGCCAACGATCAGAAAATCGGCGCCCGCGCGAATCGCTTCTGTGGGAGTTGCTTTGCGGGCCTGATCTTCTGATTTGGATTCCACCGGCGAATCTTTTGGGCGAACGCCGGGCGTGGCAATCAAGAATTCACGGCCACAAGCCTTTCGAATGGCCTTGGCTTCCTGCACCGAGGCGACGACGCCGTCAACTCCCGCGTTTTTTGCGAGCTGCGCCAGCTTCACCACGCGCAATCTGGGCGCACCGCCGATTCCCACTTCCTTCATGGCCTTCTGATCCATGCTCGTCAGGATGGTCACCGCGAGGAGGCGCGGCCGGTCTGCTCCCATCGGAACTCCCGCGCTGATGGCTTGCACCGCGGCTTCCAGCATGGCTTTGCCGCCAAGCGCGTGCACGTTCACAAGCTGCACTCCGCTCAGCGCCGCCGAGGAAAGTACGGCGCCGGCAACGGTATTCGGAATGTCGTGGAATTTCAGGTCGAGAAAAACACCCGGGCCGAGCGCAGCGATTTCCTTGACGGCAGCAGGGCCCGCGGCCGTAAAGAGCTGGTTGCCGATCTTGAACATGCCGACAAGATCGGCCACCTGCTTTGCAAATTTCAACGCGGTGGAAAGAGAATCAAAATCAAGCGCGACAATCAGGCTGCTGCGGGGATGGGCGTCGAAGGTCAGGGTCATGTGGGACCCCGCCTCCTTCGGGGTCAGTGCTTCTCGGGCAGGGCCATGAGTTCGAGCCGGACCTGGCTCACGCCCGAGTGAATCAAGCCAATCTTCCGGGCGACTCGATAGGATACATCAATTTCGCGCCCTTCTTGATAGGGACCGCGGTCATTGATACGTACCAGTTCAAACTTGCCGTTGCGGGGATTCACTACGCGGACGAGAGAGCCAAAGGGAAGGTTGGGGTGAGCCGCTGTGAGGGCTTCGGAGTCGAAGCGCTCGCCGTTGGCGGTTTTGCGGCCATTGAACCCGGGGCCATACCAACTGGAGTTACCCACCCAAGTCTTAATCGGTTTCACGGGTTGATTCAGATGCGCAACCAGAGGTGCTTCCATGCCCGGTGCGATCAAGAACATGAGGAGTACCCACCGCAGTGCAGCCCAGCCCATGAATAGTTTGTGTCTCATAGTGTGTTCTTTGTGCTACACGAATCCAGAAAAGTGTAGCAAAAAAGCCTCGTTATGTCAACCGTTTTCTGCTTTGAATTTGTCTCTTATCCTATTCAAAGTAAATGCTTTAGTCCGTTCCAGTACGTTCGTAAGGGTGTCGACAAGCCGCTCACTGGCCCTCGGGTCAGTAAAGCTGGCCGTGCCGACCTGTACCGCCGAAGCACCTACAGCCAGGTATTCAAGCACGTCTTCTACCGTCTCCACACCTCCGAGGCCTATAACTGGTGTCTTGACGGCCTTCTTCGTTTCCCAGACGAGTCTCAAAGTAATGGGTTTAATCGCCGGACCGGATAAACCACCGGTTGGATTCCCCAACCGCGACTTTCCCGTACGGAAATCGATGGCCATTGCCGGGTAGGTATTTGCCACCGTCAGGGCATCGGCCCCGGCCTCCTCGGCCGACTTAGCGATAAGTCCAATGTTTGTAACAAGAGGCGAGAGTTTGACCCACAGGGGCCGCTTTGCGGCGGCTTTCCGCGCGGCTCTGACTACTTCGGCGAGGCATGTAGGATCACTCCCGAATTGCATGCCGCCCTTCTTGACGTTAGGGCAGGAGACGTTGAGTTCGTAGCCTGCCAGCCCCTCGGCGTCCTCCAGGACGCGGATTACCTCGACGTAGTCCTCGAGGGTATAGCCGAAGACATTGGCGATGACCGCGGTATCGAATCTTCGCAGTGCCGGGAGTTTTTCGGCTACGAAGGCCCGGACGCCGACGTTCTGGAGGCCCACGGCATTGAGCATGCCCGAGGGCGTGGGGTAGAGACGCGGGGCCGGGGCGCCTTCGATGGGTTCGCGGGAAAGGCCTTTGGTGACGAAGCCACCGAGGCGGTTCAGGTCAACGAGGTGGGCGAATTCGAGGCCGTAACCGAAGGTTCCACTGGCAGCAAGAATAGGGTTCCGCAGGCGCAACGCGCCAATTTTTACGCTGAGGTCAACGGCGCCAGCGGAGCTCACTTCGTGGAAAAGGATAGCACGAACTCGTGGCTTGCCTCCTCAAAATCTAGCCATCTAGAACTGAGAAGATTCACTTTCGGGCTGTACGTCCGTCGTGCCAGTCGTTCCCACAAAAGCGACACTGCTTAGCTCGTGGTGTTCGCGCAATCCTGCCGCACCGGGGACCGCCATTCAGCTCGATCTTGTCGCTATGATCGTTGACAATGCGTTCTGCCGTTCGCATTACAAATGCTTGGTACCCGTCGGCGGCTAAACAGAGCACTTGAGGGTCATCCGAGAGCAAGTCTGTCCATGGCGGCTCTTGAATAACAACATTTATCGCACCTAGTGTGGAGTTGATGTCCCACCGGAAGGAGTTGGGGGGTGGGGTTCGGCAGGTTTTTTCAGGGCTTCGGCGAGGATGTGGCCGTCGCGGGAGGCGAGAGTGATGCCGCAGAGAGCGGCGAAAGTTGGCGCGATGTCGGCTGGCGTAACGGGTTGGAAGTATTGGCCGGGCTGGATGCCGAAGCCCATCAGCAGAACGGGGACGTGCTGGTCGTAGTTATAGGGCACGCCGTGGCCGGTACCGTAGGTGCGCGGCTTCCCTACGGGAGTGCTGTCCAGGAGCCAGTACGGTTTTGGCAGGATGAATAGATCGCCGCTACGTCCGGGAAAATAACTATTGGCGAAGGCCCGAATGGTGGGGCTTTGCGTGGCGGGGCGGTCACGCAACTCTTCCGAGCGATAGACGGCGGCGACGCCGGGCTGTTCCAGCGCAGCGTTGAGCGCGGCCTGCATGGCGGCGGGATCGTGCTGCAACTTCTCGTAGACTCCGGATGCAAAGTAAATATCGCTGCCGCTGACACTCGCAACGGCGGGCTTTGGATATTTGAAGCCTGCCAGGGCCTTCTCAATTCGTTCCCGCAACTCCGGCAGGCGTAACACGCCAGCATCGGCGCCGGTGGTCTCGATGTCTTCGGGAATGGGGACGACACCGTGGTCGGCACTTAGCGCGACAACATAGTTTCCGCGGCCAATCTTGGCATCCAGATGCGCGAACAAATTGGCGAGATCCTTGTCCAAGCGCACAAGAACGTCCTGGATTTCGCGGCTGCGCGGGCCAAACGCGTGGCCGACGATATCCACGGATGAGTAGCCAATGGCGAGAAAATCGGTCCCGCTTGAACTGCCTAACTTCAGGGAGTCCACAGCTTTCACGGCAAGTTCCGTCAGGGCCGTGTCAGCGTAAGGACTGCAGGCCCACTGATTGTAAAAGTCGGCGTCCGGTTCGCTCACGCCAGCCTTTCCGCGCAGCGGATGAGGAAACGTCAGCTCCCAACCAGCAGGAGGAACAGCGCCGCGAGCTTTTTCATCGTACCAATAGGCTTTTTCCGGCAGAGACAGCGCCCAGGTCTTGCCGAAACCGGCTTTGGGCGGGTGCGACTTGGCTTGCTCCTCGATGAAAGCCTGTGTGCCGTATGGGCTCGAAGTGACCCAGGCGCCGCCGTCGAACCAGGTGGCGGCATCGGCTTTGTGACCGGCCATGGTGAGGGCGGCGCGAGCCTTCAACGAGAACGTCACGATGCGCGTCGCTCCGCTGGTCTGAAATTTCAATTCCTCCGCAAACGAGGGCACGGCCATGCGCCACGCAGTGTCCGCTCCCTGCGGAGTGGCTCCGGCATAACCAATGTTTTTTACTTTGGGGTCAGGGTCGGTGGTACACGTGACCATTTTCTGATCCTTGCGGTCCCACCAGGCGTTGGCGACCATGCCGTGGGTCGCGGGAAATGCTCCGGTAGAAATCGTCGCGTGGCCGACGCAGGTTTCCGTGGCGGCGTAGGGATAAGCGGCGTCGCGAAACCACGCGCCTTCCTCGACGAGGCGTTTGAGACCGCCGGTCCACTGACCGAGGAATTTGTCCACGTAGTCGGCGCGCATCTGGTCGACGACCAAAAGCACAACGAGCTTGGGCCGGGCGGGCGCTTTCGCTGCCTTGGGAAGGGGCACACGAAGCGGCGGAGCCTGAGCGGCCACGCGCGGAGCCAGCGAAATCGCACCTGCGAGAAAAAATACCGCCGCCATCGTCGCGCGGTGCAAAAGAGTGCGCTTCCACAGGAAACTGTTGGAAACCATAGTCTAGCCGCCTCCCAAATCCGCCCAAGAGTCTACTACGGCCACGTTACGGTTCGATGATTGCGGACCGGATTGACCTCGCCGCAGTCAGGGATGGTACGATACCCCGACCATGCGCATCGTCGAAAAGAGCCAGTTGATGTCCGCGCCGGAAATCGACCGTACGCTGCAGCGGCTGGCGCACGAAATCGTGGAGAAAAGCGGCGGAACGAAGAACCTGGCGCTGATCGGAATCGTGCGCCGGGGCGTGCCGCTGGCGCAGCGGATCGCGCAGGCCATGCGCGGGATTGACGGCGTGAACGTACCGGTGGGCGTGCTGGACATCACGCTGTACCGCGACGACCTTTCGAAAGTGGCGCCACAGGCGGTGCTGCGCTCGTCGGACATTCCGTTTGGCGTGGACAATATGGACCTGGTGCTGGTGGACGACGTGCTGTACACCGGGCGGACGATTCGCGCGGCCATGAACGGCCTCTTTGACCTGGGGCGGCCGAAACGCGTCTCGCTATGCGTGCTGGTGGACCGCGGGCACCGCGAAATGCCGATCGAGGCGCGATACATCGGGCGGAAAGTACAGACCAGCGACACCGAAATTATCGAAGTGCGGCTGCAGGAGATCGACAAGGAAGAACGCGTGGTGCTGGTCGACCGCGTGGAGTAGATTTGGATTTTCTATTCGAACCGGCTCGTATATGATTTGAGAAGGGACATTGAGTACCAAATTCCGCGACTTGCTCGCCCTCGAACCGCTCACCGCGGACGAATTGGGATTTCTCCTCGATCAAAGCAAACCCTTTCAGGAAATTCAGAAGCATCCATTGAAAAAACTGGCGACGCTGCGCGGGAAGACCGTGGCGCTGGCGTTTTTTGAAACGTCCACGCGCACGCGAATCAGCTTTGGGGCCGCGGCATCGCGGCTTGGCGCGGACACCATGAATCTGCAAGCAGAAGCGTCGAGCTTGAAAAAGGGCGAGACGCTGCTGGACACGGTTTTCAACCTAAATGCCATGAAACCGGATTGCCTGGTGATGCGGCATGCGGCTTCAGGCGCGCCAAATTACGTGGCTCGACACCTGGATATTCCGGTGGTGAACGCGGGCGACGGCACGCACGAGCATCCGTCGCAGGGATTGCTGGATGCACTGACGATTCGCGATCGGCTAGGAACAATCAAAAACTTGAACGTGACGATTCTGGGCGACATCCTGCACAGCCGCGTGGCGCGTTCGAACATTCATCTGCTGGGAAAATTCGGGTGCAAGTTCACGTTGTGCGGGCCGGCGATGTGGGTTCCGCGCGAGCTGGAGAAAATCGCGCCGGGAACGCCGATTCGCTGCGTCTACCGGATCGAGGAGGCGCTGGAAGGCGCGGACGTCATCATGATGCTGCGCGTGCAGACAGAGCGGCTGAATGATCCGCCGCTTTCCGCGGACGATTACATTTTGCTGTACCAGTTGAATGCGGAACGGCTGCGACGCGCGAGCCCGAAGGCGATTGTGCTGCACCCCGGCCCGATCAACCGCGGGATTGAGATTACGCCAGAGGTGGCGGACGGGCCGCAATCGTGCGTGCTGGAACAGGTGACGAACGGCGTGGCGGTTCGCATGGCCATTCTGTACCTGCTGATTTCCGGAGCCACGGAGATGGACACGCATCCGGCGTTGCAAGTGAAGTCGAAGGAATCGGCGAATGCTTCTGATTAAGAACGGGCGAGTGATTGATCCGTCGTCGAAAACGGACGCGGGCCTCGACGTGTTCCTGGACGGGGAGAAGATCAAAGAGGTGGCGCCGGCGGGAAAGGTTGCCGCACCACCAGGAACAGAAGTTTTTGATGCGACCGGACTGATCGTTGCGCCTGGGTTCATCGACCTTCACGTGCATTTGCGTGAGCCGGGGCAGGAATCTTCCGAAACCATCGAGACGGGCACGCGGGCGGCGGCGCGCGGGGGATTTACGGCGGTCTGCTGCATGCCGAACACCAAGCCTGTCAATGACAATGCTTCGGTGACGCGATTCATCCTGGATCGCGCGAAAGCCGGTGGGAGCGTGCGCGTGTGGCCGATTGGCGCGGCGTCCGTGGGGAGCAAAGGCGAAGCGATCGCGGAAATCGCGGGAATGAAGGAAGCGGGCATTGTGGCGGTTTCCGACGATGGAAAACCGATCGCGACGGCCAAGCTGGCGCGGCAAGTGATGGATTATTGCCGTTCGCTGGACCTCCCGGTGATGGAACATTCGGAAGATGTTTCGCTGGCAGCGGGAGCGGTGATGCGCGAGGGAGTGACGTCGACGCGGCTGGGACTGCGCGGGATGCCGGCGGCGGCGGAGTCGGTCTGCGTGGCGCGCGACGTGCAGCTTGCGGAGTTGAGCGGCGCGCGGCTGCATGTGGCGCATCTTTCGGCCAAGGCTTCGCTCGAACAAGTGCGGTGGGCGAAGTCGCGCGGGTTGCGGGTGAGCTGCGAAGTGACGCCACATCACTTCACGCTGATTGATGAGGATGTACAGTACGATTCGAAGTTCAAGATGAATCCTCCGCTGGCGGCGCGGGACGACCGGGAGGCGTTACTGGCTGGATTGGCGGACGGAACAGTGGATGCCATTGCGACGGATCATGCGCCGCACGAGCCGGCGTTGAAAGACGTGGAGTTCGATCGCGCGCCGTTTGGGATTCTGGGATTGGAGACGGCGCTGGCGCTGGCGCTGGAACAATTGGTGCAGAGCGGGCGGCTTTCGCTGATGCGCATGGTCGAGCTATTCACTGCGGGCCCAGCGCGCGTGCTGAGCATGGAGCGAAAGATCGCCACGGGCCAGCCGGGCGACTTAACCATTTTTTCGGTGAATCACTCCTGGACCTACCATGTGAAAGAATCGCCGAGCAAATCGCGCAACTCGCCGTTCGATGGACGGGCGTTCAAAGGCGGGTCAGTGGCGACCGTCGTCGCGGGCCGCATCGTCCATAAACAATAAGAAAATGCTCAGTGGGCAGTGGGTTCGGCGGCGGGGTGCATGCCGTGCTGGGGAACTTCGTGGATGCCGCGGGCGGGCGGCTCGATGCGCTGGCGGTAGAAATGATCGAGCGGGACGCGGCCCTTGCCGATCGGGTAGCCCTTTTCGATGGCCTTGGTGACGTAGGCTTTCGCCAGGGTGGCCGCTTCGAACAACGGCCGGCCGGCGGCAAGCTGCGCGGCAAATGCGGACGCAAACGTGCAGCCCGTCCCATGCAAGGTCTCTTCCTTCACGCGGTCACCGGCTAATTGAAAAACTTCCGTGCCGTCAAAGAGCACGTCATTGGCGCGCTCCATGTGGCCGCCCTTCACGATTACCGCGCGAGCGCCCATCTCGACAATCTTGCGCGCGGCGGCTTCCATGTCCGCGACGTCCTTGATGGTCAGCCCGGTGAGAACTTCGGCTTCGGGAACATTCGGCGTGATGACGCTGGCGCGCTTCAGCAGTTCCGTGGCGACGTATTTGATGCCGGCGGCATCGAGGAGTTCCGCGCCGCTCGAAGATTTCATCACCGGATCGTGCACGACGTGGGCAAATTTGTGGGCGTCGAGGAATTCCGCGACCACCACGGCGTTGCCGCGGTTGCCGAGCATTCCGATTTTTACCGCAGCGATGTCGCAATCCTTGGCCAGGGCTTCGAGTTGCGCGCGCAATTCCGCGCTGGGCGTGTTATGGACGGATTCGACGCCTTGCGTATTCTGGACGGTGAGCGAAGTGATCGCGGCGACGCCGTAGCAGCCGTGCGCGGCGAATGTTTTTAAGTCCGCGGCGGTGCCCGCGCCGCAAGAAGGGTCAAAACCCGCGATCGTCAGCAGGATTGGCGGCGCTGGGTGGCCGTGTCCGTTCGTGCTCATCGTTTCTTTTTACTCCAACTATGAAAATAGCCGGTCGCGTCGAGAAAACGGACCGGCAACTGCGAATGTACGCGCGCGGAATCTCCAACGCAAGGAAAAATTTCGTGTCGATCGTTGTCCTGGGGCAGCGACTAGTCTGACGAAGACTGCAAGACAGCGTAGATATTGAATTGTTCTTCCCGAGCTTCTGCGCAAAATGTCCTTATTGCCGCGTCTATATTATCGGCCGTGAGGGTCTTAACAAAGATAGGAGCCGGAAAGGAGAAATAATAATCGAGACCCTCGTTTGCCATACACCAGAATACATTCTTGGGCGTTGCCACTAAGAGGGCATACTTCTTGCCGTCCGCCAGTTCAATCGAAACATCTATATTGTCATTCTCGGGATTTGACTCTGTGAGAGCGCTTAGATACTCGATCTTCTTTACACGCCTGAGCAATCACACCTTACGGGAACAGGCCGCGGATGAGGGTGGCTTCGGAGACGCGGCTGACGGCGAGGATCATGGCACCGGCGCGCGGGGGAACGTGATGCTTACGCATGGTGTCCACCATTTCGTGGAAGGCGCGAGTCATGATCTTCTGAAGGCGCGCGTTGACTTCGTCCCCATCCCACATGAGACCTTCCTGGTTCTGGACCCACTCGAAATAGCTGACGGTGACGCCGCCGGCGTTGGCGAGAATGTCCGGGAGGACGATAACGCCTCGGCGCGCGAGGATTTCATCGGCGTGCGGCGTGGTGGGGCCGTTGGCGGCTTCGGCGACGATGCGGGCTTTGACGGCCTCGGCATTGTGGAGAGTGATCACATTTTCGAGCGCCGCTGGAATGAGGATGTCGCATTTCATGGTGAGCAGCTCGTCGTTGGTGATACGAGATGCGCCGGGCATGCCCACGACGGTGCCGGAACGCTCCTTGTAACGGATGGCTTTGATGGGATCGATGCCGCGGGAATTGGTGACGCCACCACGGGTATCGCTGAGGGCGACGATTTTTGCTTTCTTTTCGGCGAAGAGGCGGGCGGCAGTAGCGCCGGCGTTGCCGAATCCCTGAATCGCGACGGTCGCGCCACGAAGTGAGATTTTTTTCAGCTTGCAGGCTTCCTCGACCACGTAGAGCAGGCCGCGCGCGGTGGCTTCCCCGCGCCCCTGGGAACCGCCGATGGAGACGGGCTTACCTGTGACCACGCCATGCGCGGAGTGGCCGACGGTCATGGCGTAGGTGTCCATGATCCAAGCCATAGTCTGGGCATCGGTATAAACGTCCGGCGCGGGAATGTCCTGCGACGGACCAATGATGGGCAGGATCTCGCTGGCGTAGCGCCGCGTCATGCGTTCGAGCTCGCTCTTGGACATGCGCTTGGGGTCGCAGATGACGCCACCCTTGGCTCCGCCAAAGGGCACATTCACAGTGGCGGTCTTCCAGGTCATCCAGGCCGCGAGCGCCTTCACTTCATCGAGAGTCACGTTTGGATGGAAGCGAATGCCGCCCTTGCCCGGCCCGCGCGAGACGTTGTGCTGCACGCGGTAGCCGGTGAAGACTTTCACCTGGCCATTGTCCATTTTGGTGGGCAAGGAAACTTCCAGCACGCGCTTGGGGGTGCGTAGAATCTGCCGGAGGCCAAGATCGAGCTTCAGGAATTCGGCGGCCATGTCGAACTGAATCTGCGCGATGCGAAAAGGATTCAGGTCCTCGCGGGGAGCGATGCGGGGCACCATGGGCGGTGCGCCTATCTGTCTTGTCGGGGCTGTGGGCTTTGCGACCGTGGCCATTGGCGTCGGTCCTTTCGTCTACTCGATTTGTCTAAGAAACTTTCTTTTCATTTGGCCCAAAGTTCAGCTCATCAAAATTCTGCTTATCCGTTCGCCGCAAACTTCCTTGTATTAACGGCATACGCGTCGCGGCAGGCAGCGGAGCAAAAGTGGACAAGCTCGCTCCCGTCCCGGAACGGAATGGAACGCGTTTCGTCCACATGCATCCCACATACAGGATCGCGCACCAATCGGCGCGACGCAGATGGAATTCCGACAGAGTTATCGGCAGCCTGCGGGCCGGAGACCGCGTCATTCCTGAGCATCCCGCCGACGATGCGGCGCAACAGCCGCAGTCCCCAGGAAAGGACAAGCAGCCAAAACAGAAATCTCACGATGCGAGCAAGAAAGTTCATCTTAATGATTGTGAGCTAAACGGCCGATTTTGCCTAATCACCCTCGAATGGGCCGTGAGGGCAGTGTATGCAAGGCGAAAAGGGTGCGTCAAACGAAAAGGTGTGATTTCAAGGGGTTGCGAGGCGAATTGTTTTCTGGCAGATTGGGGAAAAACCTCCCAATATTCAGTTAAGCCGTTTGTATACAATGAGTTGTGAAAATACAGCGGTTATTTCGCGGTGGATAGCCGGTAGACCCTAAAACTCCAGATTAGGCGCATTCCGCGGCTTCAATCCGCAGCTGGAATGCGCTCGATGCCCATGTATGGGCGCAGGACTTCAGGAATCAAAATCGAACCATCCGCCTGTTGATAGTTTTCCACGATGGCGATCCACGTGCGGCCGACGGGAAGCCCTGAACCATTAAGCGTATGCACGAAGTCGCTCTTACCGCCTTTCGGTTTGAAACGAATGCCGGCGCGGCGCGCCTGGAACGCTTCGCAGTTGGAGCAGGACGAAATCTCCATGAATTCGCCGGAGGAAGGAACCCAAGCTTCGATGTCAAATGTTTTCGCGGAAGCGAAGCCCAGATCGCCGGTACACAACTGCACCACGCGATAATGAATGCCGAGCTTTTGGAGAATCGTTTCCGCGTTGCCAACAAGCGCTTCGAGCTCGCCATAACTGTTTTCCGGCCGTGTGAACTTGAAGAGTTCGACCTTTTGAAACTGATGCTGACGTTTGATTCCCCGGGTGTCTCTTCCGGCGGCGCCTGCTTCGGAGCGAAAGCAGGAGGTCCAAGCGCACACCTGGATAGGCAAGGCGTCGGCCTCTATGGTGTCGCCCCTGTAAAGGTTGGTCAGCTCCGTCTCTGCCGTGGTGGTCAGCCAAAGATCCGTTCCTTGCAGCCGAAACATGTCTTCGGCGAATTTTGGGAGCTTACCGTCGGCCACGAGTGAGGCCGTGTTGACGATGAAGGGCGGCAGGATTTCGGTATAGCCGTGCTCGCGCGTGTGCACGTCTAGGAAGAAATTTGCGAGGGCGCGTTCGAGGCGCGCTCCCCAGCCTTTGTAAACGGCGAAGCGCGCGCCGGTGATTTTGGCCGCGGCTTCGAGATCGAGAATTCGAGCGCGTTCGCCGACTTCCCAATGCGGCTTGGGGGCGAAATCGAACTTAGGAGGCGCACCCCAGCGGCGGACTTCTTGGTTGTCGGCTGCGCTTGTGCCCACCGGGACGGAAGAGTGCGGAATATTGGGGATGGTGAGCAAGAGTTCGCGCTGTGTGGCGTCCAGCTCGGCGATGCGCGTGTCCACCTCCTTAATCTGATCGGAGGCCTGTTTCATTTCCGCGATGAGCACCTCGGCGCTTTGCTTGTCCTTTTTGAGCCGGGCAATTTCCTCGCTGGCCTTATTGCGCTGCGCCTTGCGCCGTTCATTCAAGGTGATGAGTTCGCGGCGCTCCTTATCGAGCTTGCGAAAAGCATCCAAGTCGAGCGCGGCACCGCGCTTCTTCGCCATATCGGCGAAGACATCCAGGTGATCTCTGAAATAGTTCAGGTCATGCATGGCGCTTGAAGGATACCGTAATCCGCATGGCCCTTGTAACGCGGGATTCCCAACTCCAGTTTCAGTGGTCCAGTCGCGGCGAGGTGCTCAACGCTCTGGGAGATGCAGGATGAAATCGCCCAGTAAGCCATTAAACCGCCCTGCGTCATCGACAAACAACGCGTGACCGGCATCTTCGAAGAGTTCCACACGCGCGGTAGGAATGGTGGAAACAATCGGGTCGGCGGCCATGGCCTTCAACTGCGCCTGGCACATCACGAGAACAGGCCGGTCGACCCTGGCCAGGGCGGGCCGCCAGTCTGCGCGGCTGATAGAGCTGACGCTGGCCGCGACGGCGCTATCCGAAGGCATCTTGAGCGAAGCTGCCACCACGCGCTGGATGTACTCCTCGGGCTGGGGCTTCTTGTACATGTTGCGCACGAACTTCTCGGTGAAGTCGCGGCGGTTGGTCTGAACCTGTTTGTACATTCCGACCATGGAAGTGATGAATTGCGGGTCTTGCTTGTCCCAAGCAAACCCGTCTACCAGGACGTAGCCACGCACGCGGCTCCCGCCAAATTGCTCGGCATAGGTCAGCAATTCCGGGACGCCGAGCGACCAGCCCACAAGGACCACGTGATCGAGCTTAAGATGTTCGAGGAGTTCCTTGATGTCCTGCGCGCGGCGCTCGCAAGAGTTGCCCTCCGTGGGCTTGTCAGAGTCGCCTTGCGACCTGGGGTCGAGCGCCACGACATGAAAGTGCTCGGCAAAGTACTTGAATTGCGGGTCCCAGATCCACGCAGGCATGCTCCAGCCTGGTTCGAAGAAGATTGCCGGCCCGCTGCCGGCCTCGAGATAGTGCAGCTTTACTCCATCGCTGGTTTTGAAAGAGCCGTCCTTGCCCTCTGCCCCCACAACGAGTGTGGGCGGTATCAGCAAAAGCGGTAACAACAGAAACATTTTACGCAACACGAGGCACCTCGCTCATCAGTTCCATGATATTCCCTTCCGAGTCGCGGAAGGCATTCATCCACAAATCATACGCCGGCATCGGCGCAATTAGACGCGGCGGGGCTACAATCTGCACCCCCGCATCCACAAGCCGCTGGTGAGCAGCATGGAGATCGGGAACACGGAAGTAGAGGATGGAGCTGGGATGATCCAGTTCGGGAGTCTCGGCGGGGCCGAGCATCAGCCGCACGCCTCCGCAGTCAAAGAAAGCAAGGTTGGGGGCGGTGAAGAGCAAGGGCAAACCCAGTGTGTCACGGTAGAATGCGGTGGCTCGCTGAAGGTCACGAACGATGATGGAAATTTGTCCGATGTTCTTAATGCCCAGGTTGCAAGCAGCGGTGCTCATGGATAGTTTACCTCCGGGAGTAATTTAGTTAGCATAGCTAACTATATTCTATGACGGTTGTCAAGTCCAAACGTTTCGCCGGGGGCGAGACTTTCGAGGCCGCCGACCGGCTGCACTCCGCGGCGATTCATTTATTGAGGCGCTTGCGTGTGCGCGACCGCGAGAGCGGCGTGGGCCCGGCGCAGCTTTCGGCGTTGTCCGTGCTTGTGCTGGGAGGTGGGCCGCGGTCGCTCGGCGAACTCGCAGAGGCCGAACAAGTCCGCCCACCGACTATGAGCCGCATCGTCGCGGGACTGGTGCGCACGGGACTGGTGCGCCGCGGAAAAACAGAAGACGGGCGGCGCGTGCGGCTGGAAGCCACGGCAAAGGGTACCAGGATCCTCCAGGAAGGCCGGCGGCGCCGCGTGGAATCGCTGGCGCAAGCCCTCTCCTCCCTCTCTAGCGAAGACCGGGAGAAGTTGAGCGGTTTGCTCGACCATCTCGAAAAAGTGATTCGACATCTCTGAAATGAGTGCTTCTTCGGAAGTACTTCCGTACCAAAACAATGGCCGCGGCAGGAACGGGAAGTACCGGAGAGAATGAACCCGGCGAGCTATCGACGGAGGATTCCGTAGAGAACAAACTGGCCAAGTAGTCGGGAGTTGTTTGAGTTTTCTGGAGTAAGACCGCTTTTGCTCCTGTGTCGTCCTGCTGCTCGCGAGCGCAGTTGGACGGCGGAAAGACCAGACGGACTCCGGATTACTGTACCCTCCATCCCCACGCCCGAGCGGCCGGTCCCCCCATCGGCCGCTCCTTTTTTTCTGCGGCTAGGAAACCAGTCCCCATGACCATCGAAACCTGACGTCCGGTGTGAGGATCAGTTTTGATCGAGGCCGGCGGTACCGCCCTTGGCGGACGCCGGAAATTGAAAAAGGGGGCTGGTGCAAGCCCCCTTTTCGTAATTGACGCCCCAAACCGGTAACCGAGTCGAGGATCGGTTCCGGCCACCCCGGGAAGCCAATCTTTTAGGTTACGAATCAGAGAGCAAACCGCATGCCAGCGGCAAGTGTTCCACAGGGAACTTCAGAGTCGATTGAAAGCACAGCGTTTAGCTATGGTGCCAGCAAAAGAGAACAATGTTACACGCTTGAATTCTACAAAATCCCACAGACTACCCACGCTAACTCTCCATTCTTTGGGAGCGTGCTTACTGGATTTCCCGGTACTGGGAATTGCGGTCGGTTCGCAGTAATGACTAGTGTTGCGAGAAGCTAAGAGTAAAGAAATTAGGAATATCGTTATTGCGAAATTCTCGTGAGCATTATCTCGAGACTTACGCAAGCGGTTGCGGTAAAGAGTCTCGTTGCTGCGGTGCACCGCAGGTCTCAAATTCCCGACGGTAAACCCATTGCGAGAGATCGCTTATATCGCCGCCAGAGCAGCCAAGACGGAAACGCTAGGATCACCAGCCAAAGCAAGAGCGTTGGACCGGACTCGGCAAAAAACAGGACGAGAGCCAGAAGACTTTGGAAGGCGGTGCGAAAGCCGTCGACGAGTGCGTTGCGAAGCTGCATGGCAACGGAGGGCGCGGGAGCGGTGAGCTCGGCCTTGTACTCTTCGGCAAGTTTCAGGTCGATAGTGGCAAAGCTGACGCGATGTTCCAGGGTTTGCTGCTCCGCTTCCATCTGCTCGATTTCGCCCCGAACGCGCGCGATCTCTTCTTCGACTTCGAGGACGTCCTTCACCTTGCCGGTGCGCGTGCGGAGAACATCCTGGAGGCGCTGCTCGGTTTCGCGGGAATTTTTCAGGCGCGCGAGAAGATCGGCGTGCTGCTGGGTGACCTCCTCGCCGTTTTGCGTTTCGGCCTCGACACGGCCGAGGGCTTTTAATTCAGCGATCGCAGCGGCAAGTTGCGGCGCGGGAATGCGCAAGGATGCCTGAAGCGTGCGTGCGGCGCCCTGAGGCGTAGCGACGTTCAGCCCTGCGGCATATCCGTTGTGACGTGCCAGGATTCCGTCGAGTGAAGTCCGCGCCGCGTCAAAATGTTTTGCCACGATGGAAAGCGAGACCGTGCGCGCAATCATGGGTCCAGATGGAAGCCAGTTGTGATCTGGCGCCTCCTTCATCGCCTTCTCCTCCCGCGCTTGTGGCTTGCCCATTGGTCCATTGCCGAAGCCGCCGCCGGTCACGGTGCCGACGTCCCCGTTGTGGGTCTCTTGTACTTGTATCTGGTCAATCCCTTTCCTTGGTATTGCGTTGCTGAAGGTATCGAACGCGCCGTCCTGGTTGAGGTCTACTGCGCCGTTGACTTGGGTTGCTTGCGCAATACTTCTACCTCGCTCGCGAACCGGGACGGACACTGACTTGGCTCGGTCGCCGAGCCTGCTCGAAGTGACAAGACCTAACACAAGCACGCTTAGCGCGACGGTGGCAGCCAGCCCGCTTGCCCAATGCTTCCATGTCCAAAGTCTAGTGCGCTGAAATATTTTGGAACTCCACGATTGGTCTGCGGCCGAATTCCTTGCAGCTGCAAGTCGAAGGTGTTCTTCAAATTCGGCGTTGCCTAGCGCAGGGGGAACGGTCCAATTGGACAGGGTTTGCGAAGTGTTGTGAAGTGACGCAGCGAGTTCGCGGCACTCGGCGCACTGCCCCATGTGAATGGACACAGATTGCGCGCGGTCGGCGGACAGTTCACCGTCGAGGAGCGCCATGAGTTCTTCCGGAGCGAAGGGATGCGTGGTGGTGCTCATGCGCGTTCCCCTTTCTGGGCGATGGGCTGCGGAGCGGGCTCCTGCACAATTTGTGTTGCATCTTTTTTAGAGGACGATGAAGGCGGTTCGAGCAAATTGCGCAGCGCCGTGCGGGCACGGAACAGGCGTGAGCTCACCGTATTCAGCGGAAGCCGCAAGAGGTCCGCGATTTCCGCGTAGCTCAACTGCTCAAACTCGCGCAGGAGAAGGATTTCGCGGCCGATAGGGTCGAGTTTTTCCACAGCACTACGAACCCACAGGCCGGACTCCGTGGCATCCTTCCTCGAAGGATCGGGCGCGGAGTTTGTTTGGCCAAAAAACGCGGCGCGAAAGGCGGCTTTGCGACGATGGGCGCGAAGTATCTTGAAGCCGATGGCATAGAGATAAGTGCGAAACAGGGCGCGCGGTTGGTAGCGCGCAGCGGCGCGGAGCAGCGCGAGAAATGTTTCCTGGGTGAGTTCTTCCGCATGGGCGGGTTCGGCAACGCGGCGGCGGAAAAATCCATAGATGGGCTGCTTGTACCGGGAGAAGAGTTCTGTAAAGGCTTCCGATGAGCCTTGCGAAAAAGCCAGCATGAGCCGTTCGTCGCTGGCGCCTGTGTCAGAGGATACGGGCGAGCCTTGAGGATTCGGTTGGCTGCTGGGCGTTTCGTCCATGGCGTGTCGAGGAAGGACCTCCGAGGTTAGAACGAGCGCCGGCAGTGCATCTTGCATGGTAAGTCGCCTGGATCCTTCACTAAGTGTAATGTCGCGAGCGGCGAAAAAGTTCCCACGAGAATCAAAGAAAAGAAGACGCAAAGAGGGTGACAACACAGCGACGGGCAGAGTCGAACTGCTCAGGCGCCGATGGAGGAGCGAAGAGCGTTGGCGAGCGACTGGCTGAAGCGCTGCACGTCGGCCTCATGTTCGGCTTCGACCATGACGCGGGCGAGCTGCTCAGTGCCGGAATAGCGAAGGACGACGCGGCCGTTGTCTCCAAGGGCAGATTGCGCTTCGGCCAGAGCGCGGGAAACTTCCGGAAGCGTTTCGAGGGGCGGTTTCGAGCGCACCTTGACGTTGACGATGAGCTGCGGATAATCCTTCAGACCCTCAACCAGCGATTCGATTTTGCCGTGTATGGAGACCAGCGAAGCAATTTTTGCGGCCGTGAGCAGGCCGTCGCCGGCAGGGCTGTCGTCGAGAAAAATGATGTGCCCGGATTGCTCGCCTCCCAGTACATTTCCGCTGCGCAGCATTTCTTCGAGAACATAGCGGTCGCCGACGGCAGCGCGTGCCAGTCCAATATTTTCGCGCGCAAGTACCCGCTCGAGGCCCAGGTTGGACATGGAAGTGGCGACAACGCGGTCGCCTTTGAGCTTGTTCTGGGCTTTAAGGAAGCGCGCAGCGGCCAGAAGCACGCCGTCGCCGTTCACAACTTTTCCGGATTCGCAGACGAAGAGCGCGCGGTCGGCATCCCCGTCGAAGGCCACACCCAGACGAGCTTTCTCGGCGACGACACGTTTCTGCAGGCCCTCCAGGTGAAGCGAGCCGCATCCGGCATTAATGTTGCGGCCGTCAGGCGAAACGCCCATGACCACAACATCGGCCCCGAGAGAGCGAAACAATTCCGGGCCGAGCTTGTAAGCGGCCCCATTGGCGCAATCGAGAACGATGCGAAAGCCGTTGAGCTTGGCACCGGGAATAAACCGCTTCCGCAAAAAGGCGAGATATTCCGCGTCAAGGGATTCGTCGGCAGCAAGCGGCGGCGGATTCTTTGGAGCGGCTTCGCTCTGGTGCCTCAAGACCCCTGCCTCCAACTCTTCCTCGACGGCATCGGGGAATTTCATCCCCGCGTGCGAAAACAATTTGACGCCGTTGTCTTGAAAAGGATTGTGCGAGGCGGAGATGACCACCCCGGCGTGAAAATCACCCTGGCGAACCAGGCAGGCGACGCCCGGAGTGGTAATGACGCCGGCAAACGCAACTCTGGCTCCCGCCTGCGTGAGACCCACCGCAAGCAAGGAAGCGATGTGCGGGCCGGATTCGCGCGTGTCCATGCCGATCAGGACATGCGCCGCGCCATGCGCGCGCTTGAGATATGCTCCAAGCGCGCGTCCGGTTGCATAGAGCGTGGCGTCATCGAGCGGGGGCGTGCCCGGGACACCGCGTATCCCGTCGGTTCCAAAAAACTCTTTGGCCATGGGAAGAAGCCTGTCTCTCCAGAGTGTGTGGTCCGGGCCCGGTCACGGCCAGCTTCTATGCGGATGACCTCACAAATCTTAGCACACGCAAAACCGTGACTTTACTGCGTGGCTTCGCACATGCCCATTGCATAACCCGGCCAAATCACGTTTTGCAAGAATGTGTTAACGTGTAGCACCGGAGCTGCTCGTGTCCGTCACGCAAACGCCGCCATCCATCGTGCGCTTCACCAGTTCCAACTTCAGCATGCGCGTGCTTGCGGCGGCCATCATTCTGCTCTTCTTCTATTACGCCGCAGGCGTGGTGATCACGCTGCTGCTTTCTATCTTGCTGGCCTATTTTCTCGATCCAGCGGTGGAATTCCTGGAAAGAATAGGTCTGCCGCGAACTCTGGGCGCGATGGTGATGGTGCTGATCCTGATCGCCGTGTTGGTCGCAGGAGGCTATGGTCTGTGGGCGCGGATCGCGGATTTCGCGGAAAACTGGCCGAAATACAGCACGGTCCTTCGGCAGGCAGCAGGGGCCGTCGAGGGCAAAATAAAAGGGATTGAAGGCCAGGTTTCGCAAATCGCTCCGGATCCAAGCGCGTCATCCGCGCCCACCGTGCGGTCCGAATCCACCGTTGTTCGCACGCTGATCTTCCGCGGCATCGGCTCCCTGTACGCGCTGTTTCTGGAAGTTACTTTCATGCCCTTCCTGGTTTTCTTCATGCTCGCGGAGAAGCGGGAGCTTTGGCACGGAACATTGCAGCTTTTTCCCGCCTCGCGGCGCACCCAAGTCAAGGAAACACTGGAGGATCTGCGCGACGTCTTGCGCGATTACCTCGCGGGAATGACCATCGTGACGCTAGTAGTGATTGCATCCAGCAGCCTGTTTTTCTGGGTCATCGGGATGGAGTATCCCATTCTGACGGGAATCGCTTCCGGAATCCTGAACATGGTTCCCTACATCGGGGCAGTGATGGCCTGGTTGCCGGCTTTTCTCATCGCGCTCGCGAAATGGAAAACGCTAGGGCAGTTCGCTTTGATTGCGCTAACGCTGACTGGCATTCACGTTTTGGCGATCAACCTGGTGGCTCCCAAACTGGTGGGCCGCCGCGTACGCCTGAATGCCGTGGCCATCACCATTGCCCTGCTCTTCTGGGGCTGGGTGTGGGGAGGCATGGGATTGGTTCTGGCGATTCCCATCACTGCGACTTTGCGGGTGATTTGCGATCACACCGAGTCGTGGAAGCCGATCGGGCGCTGGCTCAGCGCTTGAAACCGCGTCACGCAACAGACAATTCCTATCGAGGTAAAAACTGTGAATCATAAGGCGCTGTTATCTGTGGCTGCTCTGGTGTTTCTGGCGATGACCGCTCCTAGCGCCGGCGCATGGGGCTGTAAAGGACACCAGACTGTGGCCTTGATTGCGGAGAAGCATTTGACACCGGAAGCCCGGCAAATGGTTCAGCGGCTTCTTGGCGGCGACGCGATTGATCCGAAGCTGAAGCGCTCGTGCGGCAATGCCACGACCGACGTGATGGTGGATGCCTCCACCTGGCCGGATGATGTGCGCAACGAGCGCAAGAACGGTCCCTGGCATTACATCGATATTCCGCGCGGCAAGCACAAGGGCGATTTGGCGGAGTACTGCGGCGCCGAAGGATGCGTGACGCGGGCGATCGAAGAGCAGCGCGCCATTCTGAAAGACAAGTCCGCCGATCCTTTGAAGCGCGCCGAAGCGATCCGCTACCTCATCCATTTTGTCGGCGACATGCATCAGCCGCTGCACGCCATCACCAATGCCGACAACGGCGGAAACTGCGTGCCGGTGAAGTATCTTCACCACGATCCGCTGCCTAATCCGCTCCATCCGGAGCGTGAGGAGTATTCGCCCAATCTTCATCAGGTCTGGGACACGGAGGTTGTGGAACGCGACATGGAGATTTCCAGTCCGTTCCGTTACGCCGACGAACTGGACGAAAAGTTTCACGGCGAAGCCGCGGCGTGGGAGGCCGCCGGCATCCATGTGGACAACTGGGCCTGGGAGAGCCACGAGCGGGCGGAGACCGCCGTCTACGATGCTTTCCCGGAAAAAATTGCCATCGAACCGGACATGAAATTGAAGAGCTGCGCGGAAAACAATCACATGGGCAAGCGGATGTTTGAGAAGCACCTTGCCGTCGGCGAGAGCTATCAAGCCAGTGCCGCGAAAACCGCGCAGAGCGGGCTTGCGGAAGCGGGCGTGCGTCTGGCGATGATTCTGAACGATGCGGCCAAGTCTGCGAACTAGGATTCTTTCCTCAGGGTTTCGGCGCGGGAGATTCCGCCGCTGGGACTGCCACACCGAGCGATTTGATGTACCGCACCAACTGCCAGCGCTGAGGTTCCGGAAGCTTTGACCAGACAGGCATTTTCTTGCGAACCACACCATTAGTCAGCAGCCAGAAAAGAGTTCCGGGCGCTGCGTTTTGGACTGCCGGAGCGCGAAGGCTGGGCGCCTTACGCGTGCCTTCGGCGGATTTGCCGTGGCATTCCGCGCAGTGTTGTTCGAATAGAATGGCGCCCGCAGCAACGGCGTCCGGATCGTTCTCCAGCGGGTTCGCACGCTCCCGCGCTTTTTTGGGCGCCTTTTGCAATTCGGCGTAGACGGCGGGATCGTATTTTGGAGCTTCGCCGTCGGCTGGTTTGTTCTGCGCCAGCACAACGGAAACGGCAAGAAATAGAGCGGAGACGGCCAACGCCGCAGCTGCGGCTTTCACTGGCGTCCCCCGAAGAGCCGGCTGACCATCGAACCAAAGCCGCTTATTTCCCGCGACACCCCCCAGCGCATGAGGAATTGGTGGCTGTTGTCGTTCAAACCAAAGCCCGGCGAAACCCGCAGCGCCCACCCGGAGGGTAAATTCCACGCCAGCACTGGCGCAAGGTAATGCGCTGTATCGTGGAGCCCCAAGCTGTGTCTGTCACCCAGACCGCCATACATTTCGACACCGGCGACAAAGTTTTGCGGGCAGAGAGTGCAGCGTTTCGCGGAAGCCTTCAGCGCGAGCGGGCGGCTGGCGCCTAACGCATAGCCAAATTCCCACGGTGAATTCGAAAGGTTCTTGGCCGCGAGCGTGTTCTCGGTAAAGTTCCAGCCCTTAAACGTGCTGGACAGGATGAGCTTCAACTCAATTTCATGGATGTGTTCTTTGCGAGCTTCTGCATTCGAAACGAGGAAGTCCGATTCCACGTCGTGGCCTTCGCCTTCCTTCCGGATCTTGTCCGCGCCGTTTTTGTTTTCATACTCGACATAGAAGATGGGATTGATGAAATGCTCGCGCTTCAGAGGCCGGAAGCGATTCTCCCAGCGGAAACCGGTGAACACCGTACTGTCGTTGAAGGTAGTCTGGCTATCTAGGTAGATTTCCGTGGTCCACCAAGCGGTCGCGCCGTATTCGAATTCTGCCCAGTAGCCGTGGAAGTCGTTTCCGCCCCGCTCGGTCCCGAAGGTAGAGAAATACTCGATCTCGAGGTTGCCGGGTTCCTCCAGGTAGTGATCATAGGCGACAAAATACGGCCTTTCCTGAGCGAGGACCGGAGGAGCCGAGCAAAAGGAAAGTAGAAAAAGCGAGAGAGGGCCAAACAAAGCGATGCGATAGCGCGAGACCAAGAAACTCTCCTTGCAAATGATTTGCAATAACCTAATCAGACTAACTTAGTCCTATATCGTTTGCACACCACTTTCATCTAGGAAATGGGCCCTGTTTGCCGACCCCGTACTCCCGCGCCGATGGACGGTATCCCGTCGGACGAATTCTTAACGCCAACACTACCGGGCGTTGACACTTAGGAGGTGGCACGCCATCCTTGGCGGGATTCCATTTGACCCGCACATTGGGAGGCCACTTTGGACTCGGCAAAGCTGGTGCTCGCGCTGCTCGAAGAAGGCTACGAAAAAAAGACCTGGCACGGACCGAATCTCAAGCAATCCATCAAGGGTGTCACGGCAAAGCAAGCCGCGTGGCGTCCGGGAGCGGGCCGGCACAATATCTGGGAAGTGATGCTCCACGCCGCTTACTGGAAGTACGCGGTGCGGCGAAGAATCGAGGGCGGAAAGCGCGGTTCGTTCGTGCTCAAAGGAAGTAACTTTTTTGCGCGGCCGGAAAAGGGCAAAGGAAACGAGGCAGCCTGGAGTGCAGACAAAGAGTTACTTGAGCGGGAGCACCAGGCCTTGCTCGCGACAGCAGCAAAATTGTTGCGCACCGCGAGAGCCGCAAAATTTGTGCCCCAACTCTACGGCATCGCCTACCACGACATCTATCATGCCGGGCAGATACGCCTTCTGCGACGGCTGATGGAGCGCTGATCAACGCGCCTGTTTTCGCAGAGACTGCACTAGAGAGGGCAGGTCCCGGGCATCCTGGAACAGGCGAATCGCCGCAATTCCCGAAGCGCCCGCCGCCAGACAATCGGAGGCCTTCGCCAAAGTAATTCCGCCGATAGCTAGCACCGGGATGGAAACCGCATGGCAGACTTCAGCGAGGCGTTCAAGGCCGTGTGGCGCGCCGAACGCGACCTTCGACGGCGTGGCGAAAACGGGACCAAAGAAAAGATAATCCGCGCCGTCGCTCGCAGCCGACTTCGCGGCTTCCAGGGAGTGGCAGGAAACGCCGATAACGAAATCTTCCCGTTCGCCGCGGTTGTCGATAAATCGCTTTGTTTCCGGCAGCGGAAGTCTCGTCTCGCCGAGATGTAGGCCGCCGGCCCGTTCCGAAAGCGCGATATCCAGCCGGTCGTTCACAAGAACGCGCGCAGAGGCTCCGTTGCACGCAGGGGATTTCACGGCACGTTGCAAAGCCTCTCGCGTAAGCAAGGCACAGTCTCTTCCGGAAAGATCTTTCTCCCGAATCTGAATCCAATCGACACCGGAGGCTGCAGCGGCCGCGATCTTCGACAACAGAGTTTCTTGCGCTTTCCGGCGTTCGAATTTGGGAAGGCTGCGCCGGTCCGTCACGTAGCAAAGGAGCGGCCCGTGGGACGAGTTACTGAGGGGGAACACGATCAAGCCCCGGACGCGAACCGATCCAGCCGATTGCCAGAAGGATATCCAGGATTCCGACGCCGCTCACCGCGCCGCGAAAGGACGGATGAAGCACAATGCGCATGAGCGAAGGATAATGGCTGAGAAAAAAATTCTGTTCCCAGTAGACGGACCACGGCAAATAGAGGAGCATCGCCCCCATTTCGAACGCAAGAACGACCAGCAATGCGCGATAAAAGCGGCTCATGGTTCAGCGAAATTCCGTCCTGCAAGGTATGGTTCAGGATCGACGGATAGGCTTCTGAAGGGCAGCGATGCGCTCGGCTACGTCACGATAGTCGATATTCATCGCATAGACCTGGGAGAAACTCTTCAACGCCGCTTCAGGCTCGCCCGCCGATTCCTGAGCTACGCCCAAATCATACCGCAAGGCGAGCGTGCTTTCCGGATCATTGCCGGGAGTCTTCAGAGCGCGCTCGTACCAGATCGCAGCGATGGCCGGCTGGCCCTTGTCCATGAAGGCCAGGCCCAGAAGCGTGCAGCACTGCATGGTGTAGCGGAAAGCGCGGCCGCGGTCGCTGGCCTTGGCAACTTTCTGGAACTCGCTGATGGCCTCCTCGAGGAGACCCATTTCGCGGAACGCGATGCCAAGGTTGTAGTGTGTTTCGAGGTCTTCGTCTTCCGCGCCCATCTCACCGAGTTCGGCACGAAACTCGTCGAACACCTCTTTGAGTGGACCCGACTCGGTGGACTGAGACGGCGCCGCATCTTTCTTTGCCACCGAGGGCGGCTGGGCACTTGGCGCCCCTTCGGAGAAACTCGGTGTCAGCTCGCCGATGCCCAGCTGATCGATTTCGTTGGCAAGATCGGCCAGGAATTGATCGGAAGCGAAACTGTTGCCCGCGGGTGAAGTTGGCGCGGCATTTTTTCCGACCGGCGCGGGTGGCGCGACCGGTTTCTCGGGCGGTTTCTGGTCGTATGCCGGCACCAGAGGCTCCGCATCGAGTACGAGTTCATATTCCTGTTCCAGCTCGAATTCGGGCTCGCCCTTCTGGGGAGGTTTCGCCGGAGCTTTAGCCACTGGCATTTGTTTGGCCGGAGGCTTCGCCTTCGCTTTTTCAATGACCGGTTCCGGCTTGAGCGGAATTGTGGGAGCGGCGCTGGCGACCTCGGATGGCTTGGCGACCGGAGGTTCTTCACCAATCTTAAATTCTTCCACTTCCCCAGGTTTCGTGTGACGCGTAGGCGGAGCAGCAGCGGGCCTCGCCGGCACGGGAGCAGGAGGAACAGCCGCTTCGGCGGGACGCGTCTCTTCGAGAAGGGTCGCCCATTCGTCGGACAAATCGACTTCCTGCACTTCGGCTTGCGCCGGAGCCGAGTTCACTGCAACAGGCTCGGGGCGAACAGGAGCAGCCGGGGCAGGCGCCGGAGCGGGCGGAGGTTCATGCGCCACAGGGGCAGCGGCTATTTCAGGTATCGTGCCATCCGCAGGCTCGGTTTCGGCCGCGTCCGGAGCGGCAGGTTTTGACGGAGGAACGGCGATCGCCAATTCCTCATCCGTCAAACCGGCGGCACGCTGGAAGCGGCGGCGCAATTCTCCGAATCGTTCGGAGCTGCGCTTGTCGCCCGTTTCGCTGTGAATCTGTTCCAACTGCGCGGCGAGTTCGGCAGTGCGCCGGTCGTCACCTGCGCCGAGAACGAAGTCCAGCAGTTTCTCGAGCGTCGGCGTGTGGCGCGGCGCGCGGCGCAGGATGGCTTCGAGCAATCCAATCGCTTTTTGCGTGAGGCCGTAACTCGCGAAGAGGTCCACGTCGGTGAGCGACTGGGAGATAAATTTTTGTGTTTCTTCGTCAAGGGCTGGCTCGCCGGAAACAGTGGCGGGTTTGACTGGTACTTCCGGAGCGGGCTCTTCGTCGTCGACAGGCAGCTTGGCGGCAGGGGGCTTCGGAATTTCCGCGCGCAAGTTTTCCTCGGAAAAATCTTCTGCCTCTCCCGGTGGCAGTTGTCCCATTTTGCGGAGCACGCCATTGAGTTTGCGCTTTGCCGAATCGCTGTCCGGATCGCGGTCAACAAGCTGCTGAAAGATCTGCTTTGCGCGATCCCACTGGTGGCCGGCAACCAGGGCGTCTCCCAGGTGCGCCAGCGCGTCCGGCAAGCGGAAGGAATCGCTGGTGCGCCCATATAATTCCACGAGCCATTCCAGGGGCTGGATACTGCCGTGCATGCTTGCAGCAAGTTCGTTGAGTAACTTCCCGACAACCTCATGCTCCCCGCCGTCGATCATGGGCAGGCGCGATTTTTCCATGATCTCCATGGCTTTTTCGGGATTCCCGGACTGCAGTAGGGATTCCACAACTTTTTGCATCGGCCCAAAATTTTTCTGGTCCGCTTCAAATACGCGATGGGCGAGCGCCGAAGCCTGGTCCCAGTCGGAATTCTTGAGATACAGGCCGAGGAGAAGTTCGGTCTGTTCGCCGCCTTTTTCGAGATCGGCCGCCTGTTCCAGAAGCTGGGCGGCCTTGGCGAGGTTGCCCTGGGAAGAATGCGACCGCGCTTTGATGATGACGGCGGCCAAATTGTTGGGCTCGAGTTTCAGCGCCTTGTCCGCGAGCTTTTCACTTTCTCCCTGATCACCGCGGGCCAACGCGCGCTGCGAAGCGGACACATACGCTTCGATGGCGTCCCGTGTCTGGCCCATGGCCTGATATAAATCGGCCAGGCGGATCTGGATGCGAAGATTGTCGGGTTCCGCTTGAAGAAGTTTCTTGAGCAAGCCGACAGCTTCCGGCTGGCGATTGTTCTTCAGGTGAATTTCCGCCAGTTGCAAGAAAAGCGGCCGAGCCTCGCTCATTACGCCCTGTTGAACGTACAGATCCGCAAGTTTTTCCAGGGGGCGAATTTCTTCGGGAGCGAGCTTCGCAATGCGCTTGTAAACGGCGATTGCTTTTGTCAGGAAGCCGTCGCCGACGAAAATCTGCGCGAGGCGTTCGAAGTAGTCGATGGCTTGAAACGTTTCGCCCTGCCGGATATACAGCTCGCCGATGGTCATGAGCGTGACCTGATCGCGCGGCTCGTACTTCAGAATATTTTGGTACTCGGCGATGGCTTGAGCGACTTTGCCCTGGTTCAGCAGCTTTTGTGCGGCCTCTACGTATTTGCTTTTGTTATAAGCCATGCGCGAACTGGGACAAACCTCCCCGCGGGAGTCTGTCCGGGACGTTCTCCTCGATTGGTTGCGGCAGCGGAAAAACCCGCAACACTACTGAACTACGCTATCAGGCGGGAAAAAGACAAGTCAACGAACCCGAAGTACCTTGTGAGTAGCCAGTTATCCCCTTTCCTTTCAGGAAATTCACAGGCGAAAACGAGGCGAAGCGCCTGGGAACTCTTTCTGCTTCCTCATCAGGGATGAACCCCTAATTCTCGAGCGGGAGCCGCGCTTGGGTCGCTCCAGTGGCCCAGCATCCGGATTCGCGCACGGGAGCAAAGGAATAGCGGTGAAAGGGCGTGGGGCCGTGTTGGCGCAAAGCCTCGAGATGGTCTGGAGTACCGTAGCCCTTGTGGCGCGCCAAGCCGTATTGCGGATAGATGGCGTCCCACTCTTCCATACGCATGTCCCGATGCGTTTTCGCGAGGATCGAGGCTGCCGCGATGGAGATGCTGCGCGCATCGCCCTTAATAAGAGATTTCTGCTCGATCAAGACGTCAAGCTGCATGGCGTCAATGAGCAAATAATCGGGGGGAATTGCGAGCTGTTGCAGCGCGGCGGTCATCGCCTGACGCGAGGCCTGATAAATATTCCAGGCGTCGATGCGCTGGGCGTCCACTTCGGCGACCGCCCAAGCGAGAGCGTGTTCGCGGATGCGCGGTCCCAGTTCCGCGCGGCGTTCAGCGGTGAGCTTTTTGGAATCGTCCAGGCCGACAATGCGCCGCCTGGGATTGAGAATCACCGCGGCGGCAACCACCGGGCCAAAGAGCGCGCCGCGTCCGGCCTCATCGATGCCGGCAATGCGCATCCAGCCCAGTTTGCGCGCCGCTCGCTCGAAACGGGAAGAGCAGAGTCGGCTCATTCGCGGTGAATTCTACCACGCGAACTTCGCCACGCTTCAGCAATTACTCGTGACGCAAAGCGATCATCGGATCGACGCGTGTTGCACGGCGCGCGGGAACGCAGCACGCCACGAGGGCTACCACGCAGAATACCAGAGCGACGCTTAGAAAAGTGACGGCATCGGTGGGCTGCACTTCGAAAAGTAGGCTGGCCAGCAGGCGGGTGAGTCCCAAAGCACTTACAAGTCCTAGCGCGATGCCGACGAGAGCGAGACTCACCCCCTGGCCAATGACAAGCCAAAGAACGTCGCGCATCCGCGCCCCTAGCGCCATGCGGACGCCGATTTCCGCGGTCCTCTGGCGAACCGAATAGGCTAGCAGCGCGTACAAACCCACGAGGGACAATAAGAGCGCGACGGTGGCAAATACTGATAAGAGAAACGTCTGAAGGCGGCGCATCGCGGTCGATTCGGACACGAGCTGATCCATAGTTCGAATGTCAGCGACGGCCAGGGCAGGATCGATGGTGTTCAATTCTTTTTGAACGGCGGAAGCAAAGGATGTTGGGTCCGTGCTCGTTCGAAGAACGAAAGCGGCGGCCGAGGCGCTCGCCTGCCAGAATGGCAGGTACGCTTGCAACTGCGGCTGCTCTTCCAGGCTGGCATGCCGAACGTCAGCCACGACGCCGATGATGGTCCACCAAACCGGCTTAGGATTGGCATCAATGAAATGGAAGCGCTTCCCCAAGACATCCTTGCCGCGGAAATATTTTTCGGCGAAGCTGCGGTTAACGATTGCTACCAGCGGATGCCCATTACAATCGTCATTTGTAAAGGACTGCCCTTCGAGGAGGCGGATACCCAAGGCGGCAAAATAATGCGGGGTAACGGACCGCGTTTGAAAAAACACCTTTTCGTCAAAAGGGTAGCCTTCCACGGTGAGCCAGCTCAAAGTTTCGCCGTGTCCGAAAGGCAGGTTGGTTATAGCTCCAGCCGCTTGCACGCTCGGCAAGATGCTGAGCCGGTCGATTAGTTCGCGATAAAAGGAAATTTGGCGATCTGGCTGACTGTATCTTTGGTCCAAGGAAAGATTCATGGTGACGGTTGAGTGGGGCTCGAACCCTTTTTCTACCGATTGAACTCTCCACAGGCTCCGGATTAGCAGGCCTGACCCGGTCAACAGCACGAAACTTAGAGCTACCTGAACAACGATTAATCCCCGACGAAAGCGGCTCCGCGTTCCTTTCACACTTCGGGTTCCCGAATGAGTCAGCACCTCAGAGGGGTCGCAACGCGAAGCGGTCAACGCGGGGAATAGTCCAAACAAGAGACCTGTCAGCAGGGATACACCTAGAGTGAAGAATAGAACGCGGCTATCAAGCGAGGTCTCCTCCAGCCGCGGAATGTTTCCCGGATCAACTCGCATGAGAAGCCGAATCGATGTGAACGCCACACCACAGCCGAACGTGCCTCCACACACCGCCAGAAAGAACGACTCAGTCAGAAGTTGCCGAATCAAACGTGACCGTCCGGCGCCCAGGGCAGCTCGCACACCCATTTCACGAATTCTGCCAGTTGCTCGTGCCATCGCTAGGCTGGCCACGTTGCTGCAGGCAATAAGCAATAAGAGCGTGACGGCTCCCATCAGGAGCAGCAAGGCTCGGCGTGGGGCCCCAGTTACGGAAGCGACAAACGGGTGGACGAGAGCTCCAAATCCTCGATCTTTGACCGGTCGAAGTAGATCGATCTTTGCCATCAGAGTGCTCATTTCAGACTGCGCCTGCTCCAGGGAAACTCCCTGACGCAATCGCCCAATGGCATTGCCTGCGCTGTCGTTCCGGTTGCTCCTTTGTTCCGCAGTCATGGCCCAAGCGATCCACATATCGGTAACCTTAGCCGCATCCATCACGTCCGTCGCATGAGGAAAACCAAAGCCGGGAGGCATGACTCCGATAATCTGATAGGGCCGCGCATCAAGGAGAACTGATTTGCCCAGAATGTCAGGTTCTGCTCCGAACTGAGTCCGCCACAAGCGATTGCTGATGACAGCAACCTGTTCCTGCCCCGGTTGATCGTCCCTCGCGTCTACCGTTCGCCCCAGAGCAGGTGAGATCCCCATGGTCTTAAAGAAATCTCCAGTGACGCGGGCACCACCTATTGCCTCCGCACGTCCTTGGCTCGCCAAATTGAATCTTCCAACGCCAAATAGGGCCAGACTTGCAAATGAGCGGTTTTGTTTTTGCAGATCAAAGAAGTCTGCGTTCATCGGTGTCAGGTATTCGACCGGCAATTGGAAACGCGGGTTGGGGGACCAGAAGTATACGAGACGTTCCGGCTCTCTGTAGGGCTGCGTCCGTATCAATACTGCGTTAATCAAGCTGAAGACGGAAGTGCTTGCACCAATGCCGAGGGCTAGGGCCAAAATGGAAACGGCGGTGAAGCCGGGACTTTTGCGAAGCAGACGCAGCGCGTACAGCGCGTCCTGTAAGAGCGTTTCCAGGAAGGGCAGACCGCGCTGATCGCGGTAGAGCTCTTTGGTCTGTTCGAGGCCGCCGAATTCGCGGCGCGCGGCGCGGGTCGCTTCCGTGGGATTCATGCCACGGCGAATATTTTCTTCGGTGAGAAAGTCCAGATGAGTTTGCAGCTCGGAATTCAGGTCGTGGTCGAGACGCTGCTTGCGGAATAGATTCCAGAATCGTGACAGCAGGTTTCCCAACCGAAACATTCTTCGCTCTCCTCACTCGTAGCGCAAGGCGACCATGGGGTCGACGCGCATGGCTCGCCGAGCGGGAATCCA